>PPYF01188072.1_pt1 | contig 139856 bp, 133 predicted proteins | sample 1559871 | NCBI WGS metagenome assembly PPYF01 (sample SAMN08240021, study PRJNA423297) | Human gut metagenome, whole genome shotgun sequencing project. | reverse complement strand
GTGATGTCCATCGGTAAAATAACTGGTGTTAATACTCTATATTTTAAATATGTGCTAGCAATCGATTGCTAATGCATCGGTTGTGCGAAATGTTTTTGTGGGTGTGAATAATAAACAAATTAATCAGGTCGGAGTTGTTTAATAAAATTATTCATTCAAAGTATGTGAAAAATAACATTAAGTACGTGTGGTAAAAATTATCACACAATTAATCGTCACACTTATTTCGGTTATGAGTTAGCTAGATTTGTTGTCAGTGCCTCAGTGGCATGTATCAATCAGACTAAAGCTATCCATGATGACCTTGGCCTTAGTTTATGCTGGAGAATAGATTTTATGTCTAAATCAATTATGAAATTTGATAAAGAGAAAGCAATAATATTATTCGAAGGATTATCAGATAAGGAGTTTTTATCTAGGCTGGAATTTCTTCTTGTTAAGATAGAGGATGATATTGTTTCAAGTTTAAATAAGCTGGGGCCGCTCAAGGGGATTTTGAAAAGTTCCGAGTGCTACTTAGTGATGGAAAAGATAAAGAAATTAAATGAGGGTCTGATAGATTCATTTTACTCTTTGAGTTTTATATCAGATAGAGAGCGAATTAAACTTATTAATAGAGCTGTGGCAGTAAGAGTTGCTATCGCTGATTTGCAGCAAATGTGAGATGATTAATATGTTCAAGTTTAAGATTTCAGAAAAGCTTATCCTAATGTCTGCTGTGTGGTTTATCGGTGTCGTGTTTTTGTCATGGAGTGCTACTAAATACATCAATAATAACTTGCGAATGTTTGAAAGAGCAAAGTCAGTGCAGTTTGAATCGCTGCTTTTAGTTAGTGAAATTAGCTCAGATTTTAATGAGATACGACGAGCTGAATTATCGGTTGCATTGAATGATGATGTTAGCATTAGACTGGGTTTTTTGAAAGACAAAAAAGATAAGCTTAAATCAGAAATTGAGCGATACTCAGAAATTCCATTTAATAGTAATGCTGAGTATAAGGCTTACACAATGCTAAGAAATGATATCAAATCCTACATAAGCTTGATTGGATTTGATGCGGAAAGTATTCAGCGAGAAGTATTAAGTGAAAGAGCAAAGGTATTATCTGAAAATATTGCCAAAGTCCTAGATGTAATGATTGATGAGAATAAAAAAGCTTTGGCATCAACAATGAAGTCGATTAATGATGATAAGGTACATGATGAGTTTGTGTTATTAATATCATCATTGTTTGTGATTGTTTTTTCTTCAATTATTTGTTTTTTTATTAGGAGAAGAATTGTTCATAGTATTGATAAGTTTTCTGGTTACCTAAGTAATATTGCATCTGGTGATCTAACATTTAAGATTGATGATGCTCTTTTAGGGCGGGATGAATTTGGTGCTCTGGCTGAGAAGTTAGAGTCAACGCAAGAGAATTTGACGCGGTTGATTTCCGATATATTGAATATCGTATCAGAATTAGATGGTGCATCTGCATCATTGTTTGATGATGCAAAAAAAGCATTGGTAAACATTAAGTACCAATCAGATGAAATAGATCAATATGCTACAGCCATGAATGAAATGCAGGCGTCAATTCGAGAGGTCGCGTATAATACAGATCAGGCGGCTAGTGCCGCAGAACAGTCTAAACTTCAAACGATGGATAATAGTCAAGCAGTCCAAGAAATGGAGAAGAAATCCAAATCAGTGTCTGGATATATTGATTCGGCAGTCTATTCACTTGATGAGTTGTGTGTTTCAAGTAACAACATAGGTATTGTTCTTGATGTGATAAAAAACATTGCTGAGCAAACGAATTTATTAGCACTGAATGCTGCTATTGAGGCTGCACGAGCTGGTGAGCAGGGCAGAGGTTTTGCGGTTGTCGCTGATGAGGTTAGATCTCTGGCAAAGCGCACTCAAGAGTCAATAATAAAAATCAATGAAATAATATCATCTCTTCAAAAAAATGCTAATGATGTTTCTGGCATTATGCGTCAGAGTCAAGAAATCGCTAATAGCACAGTAAGTGTTGCAGCTAATGTTTTAAGTATGTTTTCTTCTGTCGATTCTCAAATTGAGAATGTTTCTAACATGAACATACAGATTGCTGCAGCTACGGAAGAGCAGCGTTTGGTTAGTGAGGAGCTTAATAGAAATATTGTAAAAATAAAGCAAACCTCAGACGTGGTTACAGAGACATCTCTTGCCTTGCAAGATTCTAGTGATAATTTGAAATCGATATCAAAAAGAATTAAAGGATCTGTGGAAAATACCTTTCTTATCTGACATGCCTTATTAAAGGCTAATAGTATTAGCTTATGGCGGCTAGGTGGTTTAATGAAAAATTTATCGATAATAAAAAGTATTGTACTGTTAAGTGTTGCATCTATTATAGCGATACTTATTGTGGGTGGGGTTTCGATGTCATCCTTGCTATTTCTTAAAAATAACACATTTGACATCAGCACACTCAGTATTCCTGCAATTAAAAATTCTGAGATGATACGTTTAAATATAAACAAGCTTCGTCATTATGAACTTGGATTGTTGTCAACTTTCAATGAGGTTGAAAAAAACTCAGGCTACCATGGTGAGATATCAAAGACTAAGGCCGAAATTGCTCAGTTAGTCTCCGAGTACAAAAAAACGACGGACCTGGGCGAGGATGAGAATTTAATTGATAATTTAGATGAGCTTTTGAGTAGATACCTGATAGTAAATGACTCATTCCTATCATTGATAAAGAAAGGAAACTATGCCGAAGCTAGTTATATTTACTTCGGCTCATCTTCATTACTTTTTTCTGAAATTGAGATGCTCACCATAAAGCTGGCTAACTACAATTATGAATGGGTTTCTAAAGATGCCGATTCTATATATCGTGAGGTGGATGTTTTTTTTCTTAAGGTATCGTTATCTATTGCCATATTATCGTCTTTATTGATTATATCATCCTATATGTTAGTCGTTAAAATTAGAAAGTCACTTCGTTTGATCGTGGATCAGACGAACAAAATTGCTAATGGTGATCTAAGAAGAAGCTTATTGTGTGATTTTGTTGAGTCACATGAGATGCGTAATGATGAACTGGGAGAAATAGCTTTATCTTTGCGACAGATGAAGGCAAATGTTCACCACATTATTAATGAAATAGTATTGTCTGCTGAACAATTAAAATCTGCGACTGAAGAAGTAAAATTTATATCAGAGAACACTGCTCATAGTATGCAGTCTCAACAGACAGAGATGACACAACTTGCAACAGCAATGAATGAAATGCAAGCGACTGTTAACGAAGTAGCTAGAAATACTACTGATGCTGCGGATGTTGCAATTGAGGCTCATAAATCCTCTGATAATGGTCAGCATCAAGTACATGCAACGGTTCAACTCATTGAATCTGCTGCTCGCGAAATCGAAGATGCAGCCAAGACGATCCAACAACTTGAAATAGATAGCGCAAACATATCTATGGTTTTAGATGTTATTAGGAGTATTGCAGACCAAACTAATCTTTTAGCATTAAATGCTGCGATTGAGGCTGCTCGGGCAGGAGAGCAAGGCAGAGGATTTGCTGTTGTTGCGGATGAGGTAAGAACACTTGCTCAAAAAACACAAGATTCTACAACAGAGATAAACAGCATTATTGTATTATTACAAGATCGTGCACTAAGCTCAGGTAAAATTATGCAGCAGAGCTGTATTCGAATGAGTGATAGTGTAAATCAAGCTAGACGTTCTGGGATGTTAATGGAGTCTGTGAATGTATCAATAAGCAATATATCTGAAATGAACATTCAAGTTGCTGCTGCTGCGGAAGAACAGAATAGTGTCACAGTTGAGTTAAATAAGAATATCATCGCGATAAATGAAACTCTTACTGGGATATCAGATGGCGTAACTCAGACATCAAAGTCATGTGAAGATCTTGCTCATTTAGCTGAGCATTTACAAAGTCTGTCACTCAAGTTTAAGCTTTGATGTGGATTTTAAGTCGCCCGTTTGATTTGTGATCTGGCAGTTGCTGTATACCTGAGCTGCTCTTAGGTTTGTCTAGTTTATTGGTATCGATTCAGGTTGTATATGTGGTAGCTGTGTTTATCTGGTTTTCTTCTAGTCGCCAAAATTACATTTCTATGCGACAGATTATAGATGAACGCGATTACAGAGAATATATTCGGTGGCGGCAACTCGCTAAGCAAGTATTGAAAGTGCGTTGTTTGAATAACTACTGGAAAGGGGGGCATAATAAAAAATGAAATTATATACGCCCCGTATAGTTAAATTATGGCTCTTGCCGATAGAGCCTTTTTATTTCATTGCGTAACCACATTACTTTTGCATCTTGGTTATGTCGTTTATGCCACAGCAATATGAAATGAATCTCTAGCTGTGTGTACAGAGGTTCGGCAAGTGGCAATGGTTTTGCGATCAGATTGCCATGATGCCTTTGGGCATAACTGGTGCAATATGACGGTGCGATAGCAATGAGTTCATGACTTGATTGAGAGGCAATATGTAGAGCTTGTTCAAAGCTGGATACCATGATCGGCACATGGCGTTTTAGCCCTTCATCATTTAGCACATTATCAAGTGCCCAAGTATCGTTAGCTTCCCATATCATGCTGATTTGCGGGCATGCTAGGAAGTTTTCGAGTGACCACTCCTGTTTTAACAAAGGATGGTCTTGGCGCAGAAAGACCACGGGACGGTCAGTAAATAGTATCTCGTGATCGATGTAATAAGGCAGTCGAGTGAGCTTGGCATGAGAGCGTCCGTACGTTTCTCGGGCGCAAAAGCCAAGATCTGCTTCACCGCTGATAATGGTATTGAGCGATTGGTGATCCCATCCTAAAACCTTGACTACAGAGTTTGGATATTTCTCATAAATAGTCATAGGTAAATCATTTAGGAAACTGATGTAAAAGGGCGACTCCATCACTAGATTGAAACTCGCCCCCTCAGGAATTGCATCGCTGTTGAGCGATGCAATGCTATCGGTTAGCTGAAACCAGACCTTGAGTTCTTGCTCCAAACTCAGAGATAAGTTTGTTGGCTGTAAGCGCTGCCGAACCCTCACAAACAGTGGATCATCAAACCAATCTCGAAGTTTAGCGAGCGATTTACTCACCGCGGAGGAGGTCACACAGAGTTTTTGTGCTGCGCCCGCAACACTGCGCTCTTGCATTAAATGCTTGAATACAACGAGCAGATTCAAGTCGAGCTCATTCAAAGAACGCATTTTCCCTCTCATATCTTTCTACCCGCGTAATTGATTTGGGTGATTAACCATAAACCATGGTACCAGTACTTTAACGGCGAGATAACTGAGCAAACTAACCAGTAGAGAATACATCAGCATTTCAGATGGCGTAAATTCGAGGTACCCCATTAGCCAGATGTACAAACCTGAAAGACTGATTTGCATGATGCAAAGAATGGCACTGGCAAAAGCCACATTGTGTTGTTGGCATTCATTCAATGCATTTCCCATCGAGATACCAAATCCACAAGAAAAACCAATACAGATGAGAGAAAAAGCCAAGACCAATAACTCAATATTACCATTTAGGTGCCAGCTACCGATTAGGCTCAACAGCGCCAGTAAGTAGGCTAAATGTGAGAACGCCAAGACGTTATGACTGCCAAAACAGCGTAATAGTAACGGAGTGAGAAATGAGGTGGCCATGCTAACGCCAGCCATTACCATCATTACGATGGAGTATTGTTCGGCGGTAAACCCAAGCTGCTTCATGAGTAATAACGGAGAGACACTGACATAAACCAAAATGTTGGTAACGCTGGCGCTAGTGAGTAACGAAAGCAACATAAAGCGAGGTGTACGTAATACAGCAAATGACGTAGATAAACCTCTCTGGTGTGGGGTTACTGGTCGCGTTTCTTTGAGTAAGACAAGATTGATAAGGCCACAGCATATGGCAATGCTAGCCATCGCGATGAAAATGCCACGCCAGCTGGAATGAGACAAAATAATGTAGCCGAGTACAGGGGCTAAAACCGGTATTACGCAAATAACGCCATTGATCATGGCGAGTGCGGAGGCAAGCCGTTCTTGGCTTAAAACATCACGAAGAATCGTGAATGACATAATGTAGAGCGCGCCAGCACCTGCGCCTTGCCAGAAACGGCCGACATAGAAACCGTAGATGTGAGTGGCAGTTGCAGCCACCAACGAGGCGATAGTGAAGAGTAATGCGCCGGCAAGAACCACTCTTCGCCGACCATAACGGTCAGCAATCACGCCTCCGATTAACACTGTAGCGGCCATACCAAACAGATAGATTGAGAAGGCGGTATGGATCTGTGCATCATCCGCATGCAAGCTATCCGCAATATGCGGTACGGCTACGAGGTAGAGATCTATGCCTACCGGGTAAAGGATAATCATCCAGAAACAACATAATAAAAAAATTCGCATCAGATCCCCACACAGACAGGCTTTGCTACCTCTTAGAAGAGGCGGCATTAGCGTTTTTAGTCGAACTCATTTTGGTGGTAACTATATGATGATGCTCGGGTTATACCTAGTGAACATCTGGCCATCGAAACTTTCCAATCAGGAAACATCAAGAGCATGTGCGGTACTAATGAGAAAACAGCACTGGCTGAAATGGATTCACACAATGCCGCGTTTTACCGACGCTTGGAGTGAGTGATAAATTGCATAATGGCTCTTAAAATCATTTTGAATGGAGTAACTGATGAAGCGTTGTTTGCGGTCGGCGAGTGCTGGCCTTTTAGGTGCAATGTTATTGATGGCGAGCCCATTCGTGTTGGCGGCTGACACCTCACAAGCCGTTCAGTTTCAAAAAGGTACATCTGGTGCGGAGATTAAAGGGAAAATTACCGGCGGCGATGTTAGTGATTTCACCTTGGTGGCAAAGAAAGGCCAGCGTATGCAGGTGTATCTAAAGAGTAAGCGATTGACGACTTACTATAACGTCATGGGGCCAAATAGCAGTGGGGAGGCGTTATTTAATGGCTCTATGTCAGAGGGTAACTACGACAGTATTCTGCCCGAGTCTGGTAAGTATACTATTCGGGTCTACCAGATGGGTGGGGTAAAAGATGACAATAAAACCACACCATTTGTTTTGAAAGTTCGGATCTATTGAGTACTTCGGCAATCTCATGTCATGGTCGGCGTCTTAGCTTTGAATGACTGGTGAGGGCAATAATTTTCGGCTCATTTATGCCCATCATACCGAGTTGCGCCTACACGCGCATCTCGGGTTTGTATGCTTTTAATCCGCTGAATTATGCGCAATCAGCGAGTCTTTAAGCCACGTGAGCTAACCACTTACAAGGCTCTAGATTCATTTCGGTAAACTTGGCAATAAACGATGACTCTGAAGGGCTGCATGCATAAACGCCAAATTGCACCGAATTTTGTGCTGCTAGAGGTGGATTACATTTGCCCATTTCTGGCGTAGTCTCTCCCAGCTTATGCAAGTGAAATATCCGCATTTGCTTGAACGCTTGGCCATCAAACGATGATTCGATGAGAAAATCAGGCCCTCGACGATTTAAGCGGTACCAAATTTCTTTGGGAAGAGGGATATCCGATGTTGCCCAGTCTGAATAGCCTAAGTTGGTCACCACGCTTCCGAGTCTAGAAAATGTTGGGTTTTCATACTCTATAGAGGCTTTAACCCAATTTTCATTATCGAGGTAAATGATGATGCCACATTGGTCGAACAGTGCTTGGTAATCAAAGCTTACCTTCACGGTAAATGTGAAGTTTTGCTCAACTTCAATTAATAATGCGGGGGCATTATCATTACGAAAACCATAGTATGAGCGTTGCCAAAAATCTGTTTTTGGCTCCGTAGTTATCGATACGAACTCAGATGTAATTTCGCTGGTTTTTGGCTTATAAATCCATTTTCCGACAGTAAAATCCATCATTAAAACCCTTATCGTTATATAGATGTTATGCCACAAAAAGCTACCTAAATAAAAAAATCGAAGCTGAATATACTTTATTTAGGTACTTGCGCGTGTTAACAATGCAATTATTTGTGATTGCATTTTTCATGTGGAAAGTCTCATATAGACCATTCGCAACCTAATGTTGATGAGCCAAAACATTGAATTTTGAATGTTGAAATTTTACTTAAGCCGACAGGGCTTATCTTACTCCATTTATCGTTACCTTGTTTGTGCGTATAAATATTTCCGCCTGCGGTTACTTTTACCTTTTGGGTAAGATAATTTATGCTAACTTTCAACTCAGCTCCAGTCTTTTTTGAAAATGACAAACTATCACGACCAATCAGCTCAAAGTCATCATTGTGGTCATGCCTGAACGTAAATGTATCCGTTGAGGTTAGGCCTGTCCCGCAATTTGATACGTTAGCCAGGGTGAATAAGATCTTTCCTTTATTAATTGAAACACCACCTCCAGCTAGAAGATCTTTTTGACATGGATAGTTAATATTTCCTTCCGTAGGTAGTAGGTCACTACGGGAAATGACTTTTTCATATCGCTCATTACGACTAAATAAGACTATTAATGTTCTTGGATTAGTGTTGTACGTTTTATCTTTCTCTTTGGGATCTTTAATTATCTTATTCGGATTATTCTCTTCAATGATCAGTACGGCGTCATCTTTGCCATCGTTATTCAGATCGCCGGTTGCCTGTGAAAACATCCGCCATCCGCTAGGTACCCAATTGTTAAATGTATCTGTTGCACTGGCTATTGATGGTGATAGAGTAAGTAATAGCATGACAATTAATTTATTTGAGTGGTTCACTTTGATATCTCTTTGGTTATGTCTATATTTTTTTTCGTGTTTTTTTGAGTTAAAATTTTACTGGTATTTTATATCTCACTGAATTAAAGACTCTAAATGTTCACTTTATCACCATAATGCCTAGGCTCAGAATTGAAGAATTCAACATCAAAAAATGCTCTGGTCCTAGAAAATATCTCGCGAAATTTAGTCTTAAAACTACTGAAAGCTGTTGGGTCTTCTGCATTCAATCCGATTAAACTAATATTGTGACTTTTCCCAATGTAGATGGCTCTCGCGTTATGAAACTGCTGCGAGATGACAATGCCTGATGATTGGCCGAAAACCATCTTAAATCGAATAACCGAATCTAATGTTCTTCCTCCGGCATAATCACAGTAAATATTCTCAGTGGGAATGCCCAGTTTTGATAGGCTGTCTTTCATCATGTCGGGCTCGTTATAGTCATGGTGTCTATTGTCGCCCGACACAATGAATTTAGCGCATTTCCCTGAGGCGTAGGCCAAATATGCAGCGTGCATTCGATTGCTATAAAATTGATTTTCATTTCCACTGCGAAGGAGTTTTGCTGTGCCTAGAACTAGACAGATATTGCCATTTTTTAGCTCATTGGTGTTGTTAGTTGTCAGTGACTCAAAACGCATCACTTTAAAATTTGCATAAGCTACAACGGTAATGAGTAAGGCGCTTAGTGTAATTATTGTATAAATAGTCCATCTCGATGTTAACTGCACAGCAATAATTCCATATTTGGTTAGTTATGACCTTTGTGCGTGATTAGCGCATTGCCAGTTTTAAGAGTGATTATCTATAATCCACTAATATCCAGATTGTGGAAGTATAATAATTGGCCAGTCATGTCTTGGTTAGTAGTGTTAAACGATATATTACAGAATCAATGCGCATATGTCTGTAAGGTGCTCGCTACATTTGTGTGATCTAATCCAGGGTTCTAATAATCATTTTCGAATAGGTTAGCGCGTTGACATTGTCACGCGCAATTTAATCAGCTTGGTGTATGAGCTGAGCATGTTTTATTGACTTAATTTAAACGCGATAGTGTGTCATTGTGGGAAGGTTTTGAGTTTAAGTGCCGCGGGGATGATTACACTTTCTATGATGACGAAAGGATGGTTATTCAAGCGGATAATGGCTTGACTATCTCCAAGTTGTTTGTATTTACATTTAAAATGTTGAATGTAACATGGTTAAATATTTTTGCCTGTATATTTGGCCTTGCCAAAGCCTAATATCGGGAAAAAGATATAGCCAAATAGGGCTAAACCGATACCGAAGTAAACGTTTTTACCAAAAGCTTTAGCTAGATCAATAAAAATAATAAACGAGATAATAAATCCGATTATTGGCATGATTAGCAAGAAAATCCACCAAAGTGGTCGGTGAGTAATTTTTAATATTATGATGGTGCTATAAAAGGGGATGATAGCCGCCCAACCGGGGTAGCCTGCTTTGACAAAAATGCACCATGTACTGGCTGTCATGATGATAATAAAAACCAAGAAAAATAGGATCATACATTATTCCCTGGTTGAGTATTAGCTGAGTATTAATCTGCGAGGTATTAGAGCCAGAGCCAGAGCTAAGTAGTACCACTACGCATCCTCATCCCGCATCAGTGTTAAAGATAGATCATGATTTCTGTAAATGTAGGTTTTAGCATGATAAAAAAATCGAAGATGACGATTACTGCACAATAGGGCATTTGACGTGGGAAGGGGGCTAGCATGGGCAGGGATGAAGCGCTCATCTATAGAGCGCTTCATGATAAATAAGGTACAGATGAGTTTCTATCGTCTTGTGTTATGTTCGTGTATTACGTGAGTGGCAGTGGAATCGGATTATGCCAATCGCGATAATTAGTTAAACTTAAGTCTAATAAGTTCTAGTGGGCAAAATACACCATCAATGCCATCTATAGATACGCAGTTAGCGCGTCTGACCTCTTCTTCTGATTTTCCTTGGTCATCTATATTTTTTATCACGCCTGTAGCGCCACTTTCAGCCACCATAACATAACTGCCAATCGTGATGGCGTTACGGTTTCGATCATAAGTTTTCATCGTCTCCTCCGTTCACATTGGTTCAATGAGATAGTGGGCATTTGATAACGCTAAAATAAAGCCAGTTCATTGAGCTATATCAATATAGATGTTTTATGAGGAGGTGGGTTGGTGTGTAACTAGTCATGTTTTAAATGTTGGTTTTATTGTTTTTAATTTATTTTTATATGATGTTGGATTATTGTTGCTGCGTAATATTGGCAATAAATCGTCACTTTAGGAAATCGAAGCTGGATTCGAGCACTTTACTAGCCCCAGTTATAGACCCTTTATTATTGTTTAGAATGATTATCTTGGCGGTGATATTTTCTAATTTTACGGCATTCTCTTTTTCTCGGTAAGTCCTGGCACTTTGTGGCATACCGCTTCGATATTGTATCCATCGGGATCGAGCACAAAAGCTGCGTAATAATTGGGGTGATACTGTGCTCGGTAACCTGGGGAGCCATTGCACGTAGCGCCATGCTGAAGCGCTGCTTGATAAAAAGCATTCACTTCATCATGTGTTGCTGCTCGGAACGCAATGTGTGTACGCGGGGTATGGGGCGTGCCTACAGAAATCCAAAAATCACCGCCCGGATCACGGCCATCAGCGTTTTCGGTATCACAACTGATTGGCGTACCGAAGCCAACCGCATGTCCAAAGTCCAGACAGATTTTATAACCTAAGCAATGTAAAACCGCTTCGTAAAAAACCTTGCTCAGCGCAATATTAGACACCTGAACCCCTGTATGGTCGATCATGCTCAATTCCTTGAAATAACGTGTGATTAAGCTTGTCTAAGCATAGTGCATTTCAGGCTAGATTTCTGTTCTATTCTTTGACCCTCACTTGGCGAGTAAATCAATATGCCTCAACTATACTCATAGGCAGCACACGTATAGGCCACGCTATATGCATTGAAGGCTGTTTTCCGGAGGTATTGCTCGTGCCAGATACTCAACGTGAGCAAGCGCTATTGCAGCGCTCCATCTATGGGGCTACGGGCATCGCTTGCCTTAGTGTCGCCTTTGGTTTTATCACCAGTTCACAGTCTATTTTGTTCGATGGTATGTACGCCGTACTTGATGCCTTCTTATCTGGCTTAGCGCTATTCGTGTTGCGATTAGTGGGGAAAAATCCCAGTAGTCGCCGTTTCCAATACGGGTTTTGGCATGTGGAGCCTTTGGTGTTGGTGCTAAACGGTAGCATGCTGCTTCTTCTATGCTTATATGCCTTTGCTAATGCGGTCCAAAACTTATTGGATGGTGGCAGTCACTTCGAGTTGGGCTGGGCAATGGCTTATGCTTTTGTGGTGACCGTGGCCTGTGTGGTTATCACCATGAAACAAAAGCAGGCCAATAAAGGGATGGCGTCACCGATCATTGATCTTGATGTGCGTGGTTGGATGATTTCAACGGCCATTAGTGCAGCGATATTTCTTGCCTTTGTGCTGGCGTGGTTTTTACAGGAAACGCAATATGCATTTTTAGTCCCTTATGTAGACTCCAGCATATTGGCTGTGTTGATACTCTGCGTGACACCGGTACCAGCAAAAATTGTGTTTAATGCGATAAAAGAAGTGCTGGTGATTACCTCCGAAAGTTTGGAAAAGAAAATCGATCAAATTATGCAAAAAGCGTTACTACGCTATGGCTTTGTTAAATATTCGCATTATGAAACCCGTATTGGGCGAGGGTTATTTGTCGAGATCTACATTGTGCTACCAGAAAGTATGGAGTATGTAGGGATCAGTGAATTAGATAACATTCGCGATAATATTGCGAAAGAAATTAATGAGCCTGGTTTAGATTTATGGATGAGTATTTCGTTTTATCGCAATGAAAAATGGTTGTGATATGGCGTGCTGGTAGCACTTTTAATTGCATACTATTTGCGGCATTGAGTGCATTGGCAATGTAAATGTATTGCTTTGATTGTGATGTATAATGCTACTCAAATGTTTGTTTCGTGTTGATGGGCGAGTGATGGATGTATGTGTTCTTTAGCTTGCGATAACTGACCTCAATAATAATCTTCACTGTAAGAAACAGTCTGATTGGCTGGCTTACTGCTTTTTTGTATTATCTAACGCCTGTTTTTCTACCTCTGATGCAGTCGTGAATAAAAAATACGTAACTCTTATTGCTTGCTTAGCCGCAGGCTTGCTTGTTTGGTTGGAACAAGCGTTTGGTCTGAAATGGTCACTGATGGCGCTGATTGGTCTTTTGCTTGGTTTTACTCTGTCATTCAGTGGCTTTGGGATTGTCTTTGGTTGGCGAGAGATGATCAGCAAAGGCAACAGCTATTATGTTAGAACTCACCTGATCACCATCTTTATCGAGATAGTCCTTTTTACATTGTGTCTATCTTTTAGCCATGCACTGTTTGGAGGCAAGATGACCGGTAATATTATGCCGGTCGGGATCCCGTTTATTGTGGGAGCATTCCTGTTTGGCTGTGGTATGCAGCTGGCTGGCGTATGTGCGTCGGGAACCCTGTATTGCTGTGGTGAGGCACGGCCGCGTTTTTGGCTGGTGTTAGTATTTTATGGTATCGGAACATTAATCGGTAAGTCATATCAACACACTGTCGATGGGATGTTTCATAGCCAAGTGATCTTGATGAAAGACTTTACCGGCAGTTTGTGGAGTGGGGCGTTACTGAATCTTGGTTTAGTGCTGCTGTTATTCCTTTTATTTACGGGCATTGAGTTTAAACGTTCAGGTCAAGTTAAGCCGTTATTACGTGGCGAGCATTTGTTTTGGCGTGATGGCCGTTTTACCGTACTGACCGGTGGCATCATTATTGCGCTATTGAACTCCAGCATAGTGGCTTTACATGGTTCGGCATGGACAATCACCGGTGCAATTTATGATATGTCGCTAAGATTTGCCGCTTGGTTCGGCTTTTTTAGTGATAATCCTAAACTTGCTACCCCTTTATTCAGTAACCCGATGGTAGGCATGTTCTGGGCGGGTGTGCTGGGCGCAGCGCTATCGAAGTCTATCTTGAATAAGCCAAACGATAATCAAATGACGTTGAAGGTGATGATTGCATCTGTGCTCGGTGGCTTATTAATGGGGATTGGCGCTATGTATGCGGCATGTAACCTCGGCGGCTTCTTTGATGGTACCGCATCGGGCAGTCTACATGGTTGGATCTGGATGCTGGTGGCACTGTTTGGCAGTGTATTGGGGATCCAACTACGTAAATTCTTTTACGCTTAATTCATGTCTTAAGGAATACATAAATTGAGGGAGAATGGCGCTGTTGTTTGGATAGACAGCGCCAAGTTGAAGCTTGAATTGAATTTGATTGAACAATAAATACACAGACAAGACAGGCTGCACATCACATGATGTGAAAGTTTCTGCGTGAAAACATCATTTTTCTATTGTATCATGAATGCTCATTATAAGTATTATCTAAAAAACCATCTTATTGTACGGGTGTGACTAAAATGAGTATTTTTAATAAAAGAGTAGTTTTTGCTGCTGCGTTAGTGTGCGTATTTTCTTTGACCGGTTGTGGTGCAATGCATACCGCAATAAAGAAACGTAATCTCGAAGTAAACACTCAAATGAGTGAGACAATATGGCTGGAGCCTTCTTCGCAACGGACAGTGTATTTGCAGGTAAAAAATACCTCAAATAAAGATATGAGTTCCCTGCAAGAATTGATCAGTACCGATATTCGTGCCAAAGGGTATACCGTTGTTGCTGATCCTGAAAAAGCGAATTATTGGATTCAAGCAAACGTATTGAAAGCTGATAAAATGGACTTGCGTGAAGCCAACGGTCTGTTAGGCCAAGGTTATCAAGGCGCAATTACTGGCGCGGCATTAGGCTCGAGTATCGCGGCTTATAATTCTAATTCAGCGGGTACCACGTTAGGGGTAGGTTTGGCTGCCGGTGTTATTGGTTTAGCGGCCGATACCTTGGTGGAAGATATTAACTATACCATGGTCACTGATGTTCAGATCACTGAGCGAACTAACGGTAAAGTTATGACCAATGATGTCGCGGCGCTGACACAAGGGACTTCCGGCTACAAAGTCCAAACCAGTGCAAAGGAAGAACATAAGCAAAAATACCAAACACGCGTGATCTCCAATGCCAATAAGGTGAATTTGAAGTTTGAAGAAGCCAAGCCAGTTTTAGAAAAAGAATTGGCGAATGCAATCAGTAATATCCTGTAATGGCATTGCTTTTCATGCTGATGAAAAACGCTCGGTTAATGTCTGAATAATCGAGTTCTGAAGTGAGTGTTTAAAATTAACAAGCCCAGTGGGTATTCACCTACAGGGCTTGTTGCTTTTATTTGCGTGCTGTTGGCTATTCACTGTCGTGGTTATCACTATCTATCACTATGCCACTCAAGGCGATCAACACAGTTAAACGCAAAGCTAATAATCAACGGCATCACGAATGATCGGGCAGGTCATACAGTGACCACCGCCGCGACCACGACCAAGTTCACTGCCGACAATTTCAATTACTTCAACGCCTTGTTTGCGTAATTGGGTATTAGTTTTGGTATTACGATCGTAAGCCATCACGACCCCAGGGGCGAGGGCGACCACATTGTTACCACTGTCCCATTGTTGGCGTTCGGTATCGTAATCATTTCCTTCGGTTTCAACCACACGCAATTTTTTCAGATTCAAGGCCGCGGCGACGGCCTCGACAAAGGTGCCTTTATCACGCTTAAGCTTCATGCCGGTGGGGCCATCAGAAGGACGCAATGAGAAGGTTTTAATTTGGTTGACGATAGCAGGGTATAGCGTGACGACATCATGATCGCAGAAGGTAAATACCGTATCCAGATGCATGGCGGCACGCAGTTTGGGCATGGCGGCAATCATCACACGTTCAACGCCGGAGTTTTTGTTGGCAAACAGCGCCGCGGCTAATTGCGTGATGGCTTGATGTGAGGTGCGCTCACTCATGCCAATCAGCACGGTTTTATTTCCAATCGGCATCACATCACCGCCTTCCAGCGTCGCGGTGCCGTGATGTACGGTCGGATCGCCCCACCAGAAATTGATCTCTTCGTTAGCAAAGTCGGGATGGAATTTATAAATCGCTGTGGTCAATACGGTTTCTTCGTGGCGCGCTGGCCAATAGAGCGGGTTGAGAGTTACCCCGCCATAAATCCAGCAGGTGGTGTCACGGGTATAAAGGGTGTTGGGCAGTGGCGGCAAGAGATACTCGGTAATGCCGACTGCTTCACGGATTAATTTCAACTCCTCCAGATCCGCATAGCCTTCGTTCGCCAATTCACTGGTCGATAAGCCGCCAATCAACACTTCAGCTAAGGCTCTGGGGGCTAATCCATCCAGAAAACTGCGCGTTTCATTAATAATCCCGAGAGAGACTTCATTGGGAATAATTTGTTGATCCAAAATCCATTTTTTCGCGTCGGGTAGCGCCAGTGTTTCTGCCAGTAGATTATGCATTTCAACAACATCGACCCCTTGCTCACGCATTTTGGTCATGAAATCAAAATGGTCGCGTTTGGCTCTTTCAACCCACAGGACATCATCAAACAGCAGTTGGTCACAGTTACTGGGGGTTAGGCGGTTATGCGCCTTTCCCGGGGCGCACACCATGACTTTGTGCAGCTTGCCGACTTCTGAATGCACACCAAATTTACGCGGAGTGTTTTTCTTTGCTGACATAATAGAACCTGCCTTTGTCAGAGGGTCATAATGCCTGTGTTAATTCTCGTGCCATCACCCATATCGCTCTCATCACCGATTTAACATCGCTATATTGCCGACATGAATGCATATGTATTTTCCCGACCGATTAGCGTTTAGGTCGATTGATTGTCCGATTTGCTTTTCGCTGTATCTGAGTTATCAGAGCTTAACGACTCTGTAGGTAACGATTCGGTATTGGTTGCATTTAAAACAATGCGTCTAATTTTAAAGCCCGTGATCCCCAATAAGAGTGTGATGATGGGGGCGGCGATATTAAATACTGCAAATGGCATATACGACATGGTATACACCCCCAATACTGCCGCCATATAGGCACCACAGGAATTCCATGGGATCAGGGGCGAGGTGACAATACCGGCATCGGAGACGATACGGGATAAGTTTTCTGGCGCTAAATGGCGTTTGGCAAACTCATTGCGATAAATCCGTGTCGGCAGTAATAGCGCGATATATTGATCGCCGGCGGTAATGTTCAGGCCTATCGCGGTGGCAACGACCGAGGCAAAAAGGCTGCCAATGCTTTTTGCTCGCAATAATAATGGCTCGACCAATTTATTTAACAGGCCAAAATCGTCGACCATCGTACCAAAACTTGATGCGCCAATAATCAACCAAATGGTAAGCAGCATGCTGTCCATTCCGCCACGCGAGAGCAAGGCATCTATTTGCTCCATCCCAGAGTTTTCTTGAAAGCCCGATGCCATTGCAGTCCAAGTCGCTTTAATCGCTAATAGGAAGGAGGATGCATCAGATTCGGTAATAAAACGGGCAATGGCTTGTGGCTGCATAAACGCCGTCATGACACCAGCTAAGATAGCTGAGCAAATAATGGCAAGTGGAGCTGGCACCTTAAACAGCGACAAACCAAGCAAAAAGATCAACGGCAACAAATTCCACGGCGTAATATTGAATAACTCATCAAAACGAGTCAGTTCATTGTTGGTAATGGTGCTGTCGTAGCCGCTGTGTTGGCTGATCCCCAAAACAATAAAAACGATCAGCGCAATCAGCGCGGAAGGCACGGTAGACCAGAGTTGATTGCGAATATGTTTGTACAGATCAACGCCATTAAGCTGGGCGGCTAGCACGGTACTTTCGGATAACGGAGAGGCCTTATCGCCCACGTAGGCACCGGAGATGACAGCGCCGGCGGTTATTTCCGGTGATAAGCCAAGCATGGTGGCTAAGCCAATCAACCCGACACCAATGGTGCCTGCGGTGGTCCACGAACTGCCAATACTGAGTGACACGCAGATACAGACTAAAAAGGCGATCGGATAGAACCAATTCGGCGAGATCATGATAATCCCGTAATACACCATGGTAGGAATGGTGCCCGACATATTCCACGTGCCGATCAGTGCGCCTACGGAGAATAAAATAAAGATGGCACCAGAAACCGAGGATATTCCTTTGCGGCTTGATTCGGCGACATCATCCCACGTATAGCCATTTTTCAGGATGATGAGGGCCGTGATCATGGTACTGACAATAATCGCGACTTGTAACGGGCCTTGCACGGCATTTAAGCCAAACAGGGATACTGACGCGCCAACCAAGATGATCAGGGTGAATACAGGGATGAGTGCATCCGCATAGCTGGGGGCTTTAACTGTACGTTTTTGATTTGAATCAGACATATTCACCCCACATGTATAAGACAAATTGTCTTTATAGATGAACTAACCACTACCTATCTGTTTGTAGTAGTGGGTGTAGTAGCGGGCGGTGTTATATGCAGATGACGCGACGCAGATCATGCGATTTCGTATCGTTGCAAAATAAGTGAGCGCTACCACATTCGCGTTAAGTATAGCGTGATTGTCCACAACGCAATGATGACCAATAGTCGCTTAATGGGGCGTGGTTCATTGGCGGTAGCGCAATACATCAATCGCTGTTCGCTTTTAATCAGCCACAAATGGCAGCGGGTTACGCAGTATCAGAATCGGTGGTGTGTGAGGTGGGTGATTTTGGCGTGCACATATATTGCTCATATAAAATGCCGTTTTTGCCTGTATGCTTAACCGTGTACATCAACTCATCGGCACGTTGTACTAATTCATCGACACTTTGTGGTTTGGCAGAATCTTGGCAGGTTAAGACTCCCATGCTGAAAGTAACGGGCCAGCCGTGCTGTTGCATTTCGGCCAATAAGCCGCTCTGGAGTTTGGTGCAAACGCTTTGCGCCATGTCGAGATTGGTTTCCGGTAGCATTAAGGCAAATTCATCGCCGCCCAGGCGCGCCACAATATCAGTACGTCGTAAATGTGTTTGGATAAATGCCACCACGCTTTTTAGTGTTTCATCTCCTCCGGCATGACCGGAGCAATCATTAACCGCTTTGAAATTATCCAAATCAATATAAACCAGACTGAATGGATTACCATAACGATGGAATCGGTCTAATTCGCGCTCGACTAGAAGATAAAAATAGCGGGAATTAATCGCACCAGTTAAGTTATCCATTCGTGCCAATATCTTTTCTCGTTGAATAGAATTGCGCAGCGCAGAGAGCAGTAAAACAATAATAATGAAAAAAGATAACCGGATCACCGTATTCCACAGCGGAATAATCATAGAGGAATAGACATGACCAGAGGCTTTATCAGCCAGCAACCAAACAATCGCACTGACAAATGAAGCGATAAGACCGTTTTTTTCCCCCGTAAACCACAGTAAAAACGCGATAGGCAGAACATAGAATAATGAAAAGGCAATTTCGTAGCCCATCAGGAAATCACAGATCCCGATGATGCCTATCAGCGTAAATCCTGCCACCGTATTGACGGTCTTCTCTTGTTTTTCTAGAAAGGCGATGGTTTTCAGCTTTTTGTTGTGCATTCGGTGATCAAGCAAGCGGTTGTATTCGGCTGCGGAAAGTGGATTGTTATTCATGGCAAGCGAGACTCTGTCTGTAAATGTTAATTTTATTACTTGATGTCTTATGCATCATGAGGCGCGGAGTGTATATAAAACAAGCAAGATTGCAAGAGGGAATAACGGAGCAAACCGTTGCGAACTATACTTTTTTTGCAATTATAAAATACGAGTCTGGCTATTTTAAGACACTAAACCACTATTCGATATTGGGTGGCTAAACGACTATTCCACGTGTATCTCTATGAAAGTAAAGCGTCTCTTTTCGATACGATAAAGTAACAAATTGTTTTATTGTGATCGTGACCTTGAGGAAACCAATTACAGCAGTTAAGGGCGAGCGTGAATGGTTATTTGTGATGAGGTGACGGCATAACTAAGTTGATATAGCTAAGTAGATATAGCTGAGTCAATATTGTTCAGCATTTAATTAATTAGAATATTCGCAGATAAAAATGGATGAAAGGGCGCATTGCATGCTAGAGATGAATTTCGTGACCTAGCTTTTATGCTGGCATTTGCATAGGTGACGATATTCACAAGGTTAACCTGAGGAACCAGCAAAATCACAGGCTTATGCTACATTTTGTTGCATGAGGATTAAGCGTTTGAAATATCCCCCTGTAGGGGCAATCCGTTCACGTATCCTGATAAAAATAGGCTGTCTGAGGTTAACTAATGATGAATAACAAAGAGTTATCTCACCCCCATTCCCTTGATGTCTCTCAAGCTCTCACAACATTTGAAACCACGGAACAGGGGTTGAGCAGCACTGAGGCTCAGCAGCGGCTCAGTAAATACGGGCCGAACCGATTGCCCGAGCCGGAGCGAGAATCGGTTTTCATTCGTTTTATCAATCATTTCAAGAATATGCTGGTGTACATCCTGCTCGCCGCAGCAGCGGCTACCGCATTTCTCGGCCACTGGGTTGATACTTGGGTCATTGTCGGGGTGGTGGTACTGAACGCGATTGTCGGCTTTGTGCAAGAGGGCAAAGCGGAAACGGCGCTGGCTGGTATCCGCAAAATGCTCTCTTCACGAGCGCAAGTTTTACGCGACAATGCCTGGGATGAAATCAATGCCGATGAGCTGGTGGTGGGCGATATTGTCCGACTGCGCTCGGGTGACCGCGTGCCAGCCGATCTGCGTCTGTTTGAGGCGACTGGGCTGCGAATTGAAGAATCAGCACTGACCGGTGAGTCTGTCCCAGCAGATAAAGATATTGAGGCTTTAGCGGCGGACGCCCCACTGGGGGATCGTAATTGCATGGCCTATTCCGGTTCGATTGTGTCAGCCGGGCGCGGTATCGGGGTGGTCACCGCCACAGGTGCTCACACTGAGATCGGACAAATCAGCCGGATGATCAGTGAAGTTGAAGCGCTGGATACGCCACTGACGAAGCAGATGGACCGCTTCAGCCGAGCATTGGCGTGGGTTGTGGTTGCCATGCTGGTGTTGATGCTGCTGATTGGTGTGCTGTTCCATGGCCAAGAGTTGGTCGACGTGTTCATGGCAGCAATTGGCTTTGCGGTCGCCGCAATCCCTGAAGGTCTGCCTGCCATTTTGACCATTACGCTGGCCATTGGTGTGCAGCGGATGGCGCAGCGCAATGCGATTACCCGTAAGCTGACCGCGGTAGAGACCTTAGGTTCGGTCACCGTGATTTGCTCGGATAAAACGGGCACCTTAACCCGCAATGAAATGACCGCGCAAAAAGTGGTGACACGTTGCGGTCAGTATGATGTGAGTGGGGATGGTTACCAATCGGAAGGGGCGATCACCTTAGGGGGGAATAACCTCAATGCAGCAGAGCGAACTGGCTTGTCTGCGTTGCTGGAAGTGGTGACGGTGGCAAATGATACCCACGTGGTTAAAGAGAATGATGAGTGGCGGATCATTGGTGAGCCGACCGAAGCTGCGCTACGCGTACTTGGTAATAAAGGTGGCTTTGATGCCGCGCCGTATGAGCGTATAGCGGCAATTCCCTTTGAATCAGCCAATAAATTCATGGCGACACTCAGTGATTCGCCAGCCAAAGAGCGCAAAATTTATCTAAAAGGCGCGCCAGACCGCTTGATTGCCCGCTGCCAATTTGAACTCAACGAGAACGGGGTGACAGAGCCTATCGATGCCGCATTTTGGAATGCGCAAGTTGAAGCCTTGGGCAGCCAAGGGTTACGGGTATTAGCGGCAGCAATGCGTGCCGTGCCACTGAGCAAAGAGACATTAGAGATCAGTGACCTTGAGCAGGATATGGTTTTTGTCGGCTTAATTGGTATTGTTGACCCGCCACGTCCAGAGGCAATTACCGCCATTCATGAATGTCACAAAGCGGGAATTCGGGTCAAGATGATCACCGGTGATCACGCTGATACGGCCAAAGCGATTGGTGTTGCGATGGGTATTGGTGCTGCCGACACTATTGAAGTTGTGACTGGCGAGCAGTTGGAAGTTGTGAATGATGAAGAGCTACAACGTTTAGCCAAGCGCTGCGATATCTTTGCTCGTACCAGCCCTGAGCATAAATTGCGTCTGGTGATGGCACTGCAAGCGCAGGGCGAGGTAGTGGCGATGACCGGGGATGGCGTGAACGATGCGCCAGCATTAAAACGGGCCGATGTTGGGATCGCAATGGGCATCAAGGGCACGGAAGCGACCAAGGACGCGGCTGATATCGTGCTGGCCGATGATAACTTCTCTTCTATCGAAAAAGCGATCGAAGAAGGGCGGACGATTTACGATAATATCCAGAAATCATTGCTCTTCATCCTGCCCACTAACGGTGCACAAGGCTTTGTTATGTTGTGCTCGGTCTTGTTGGGGCTGACTTTGCCGCTCACGGCCGTACAAATTTTGTGGGTGAACATGGTGGTTGCTGTGACGTTGGCGCTGGCACTGGCGTTTGAACCCAGTGAGCCGAATGTGATGAGTCGTCCGCCACGTAAAGCTAGCTCGTCGATTATCAGTGCGGCATTTTTATTGCGCGTCGCCATCGTTTCTACGCTGATTGGTGTGTTGACCATGTGCGTATTTGCGTTTGAATTGTCGGCAGGGAAAAGTGATGCGCTGGCAAAAACCATGGCTCTCAACGTGCTGGTATTAGCGCAAACCTTCTATTTGTTTAATAGCCGCTACATCAACGTTTCTAGCTTAAGTTTTGAACGGCTATTTAATAACAAAGTTGCGTGGTTGATGGTGGGCATTTTATTACTGCTGCAACTGGCGTATGTGTATTTACCGTTTATGAACCGCTGGTTTGGTAGTTACCCATTAAGCTTTGGCCAGTGGGTGATCAGTGCCATTTTGGCCTTGGGAGTCTTCTTCTTGGTTGAGCTGGAAAAAGTCATCTTCAGAAAACGCATGTAACTCATTCCACATGTACGGGTAATATTCGCCATCAGAGATTTCTGGTGGCGTTTTTTTACTGCGATGACGGGCTATGGGGGGCAAGAAGACTCACTATGTCATTAAAAAGTCTGCGCAAAAGCATAAGAGTGAGAGGTCTGTTACAGTACCGTTCGGCCATAAACGCGTACTATGCGCGCCTGTTGCATATGCTCGCATGTGCTAAAAAATGGCTAAGACCGCTTAGGACTAAGACCGCTTAGGAAGAGTTATGACAGTCAGGAACGTCGTCAGAAAAGTGCGCTGGGGAATTGCGGGATTAGGCAAAATTGCGCATCGTTTTGCTAAAGATTTAACGCACAATGTCACCCTCGGTGAGTTACATGCCGTTGCCGCACGTGACCTAGAGCGTGCCTCCGCATTTGCAGAGCAATACCAAAGCCCGAAAAGTTACGGCACTTATACTGCATTAGCCCAAGATCCGGAGATTGATGTGGTATATGTGGCGACTATCCATCCGCTGCATAAAAGTCTGGTCGCGTTATTTTTAGCGCACGGCAAGCATGTGCTAGTTGAGAAACCGGCATTTACCAATACCGAAGATTGGGATGAGATGTCGGCGCTAGCACAGCGTCAGGGATTGCTGCTGGTGGAAGCGATGAAAACGGTGACGTTTCCGGCTTATCAGGCATTGCGGAGTTTTATCCATGACAACCACATTACCCTGACCTCGATAGAAGCCGCATTTGGCAATTACCATGAATTTGATCCGCAGCAACCGTTATTCAATCCAGCGCTCAGTGGCGGTGCAACGTTAGATGTGGGCGTGTATGCCTTGTGGTTATACGCCGATTTATGTCAATTGATGCAAAAAACGCTGATCAAACCGGTGGTGACAATTTCCCGTGATAATCCGACCTCTGAGGTGGATGAAAATGTGACGTTTCATTTTGCCGGTGCGCAACATGCCACGCTATCCGGAACGCTGTGCGCCTCAATAACGCGTCATTTACCCCGTGAGGCTGTACTGAAGGGGCCGGATGTACACATTGTGATCCGTGAAAAATGGTGGAATCCGTGCCACATTGAAATTTGTTATCAGGGGAAAGCGTTCACGATTGAAGCTCCTATGCTAGGCGGTGGCTTTGCCTATGAGATAGAACATGTTTCTGCATTAGTACAAAACAACGCTCAATGCTCAGAATTAATCCCTGCCAGTACTTCGCGTGCAGTGATAGCTCTTATGGAAGAGGCACTTTGCGAGCATGGATTTTCATATTTAGCGCGTAACTAGATTGAGAACAGTATTTTCATGTCGCACTGTCATTCTTTGATGCGGTGAGGAGGAAAACACATGGTTATGTGCCGTCATGCATAGCGCTTTCATGTATGGCACTTTAGTTTCAGCACATGAAATGTCTCAAATCCTATCTATAGCGATTGCAACATTCTCGTTGGCATTTAATAGGGAAATTGTAGCTATCGATATGGTCTTATGTGATCCATCTCTCTGAATATGTGTGGAAGTTATTTCACTGCGTGATTATTTCTTTGTCAGAAAGCGATTCTGGCATGGAAATTGTTGCAAAGCATTAAAACCAGATTAAAAATAATCGAATTGCAAAAAGTCAGGCTATACTAAGCACGTATAGTCAATGATGTTGCATTGGTCAAGTGGAATGCTGAATGTCCCTGTTTAATGATGTAATCGTTTTGAATATGTTTATCCCTAAGCTAGTTGTGCTTGGGGTACTCTGTTTTTTTATAACGCAGATATCAATTAGAGTTGCGGCTAAATATAAATTGCTGGATTATTTTTGGCATCCTAGATTGATTATATGGCTATATGCAGCTGCAGTGTATTCAATCTTGACTGTCGTGACATTATCTTTTTGAGAGGTAAAAATGTTTAAGAGTAAAGCCTCGCGGACAGTTTTATTTGCTATATTTTCATCTTTGATCGTGATTTTTGGCATTTATAAGTACAATCATCAACTGAGTACGCGTCATGGTGTTGTAAGGGCTAATATTATTGACGTGGCACCACAAGTCAGTGGTGTAGTCACCGCTGTCAATGTTAAACACAATCAGCAAGTAAAGAAAGGGGAGTTGCTATTTTCAATCGATAATAGTGATTATCTGCTTGAGGTTCAAACTGCGAAAGCAAATTTGGCTAATGTAGAACAACAATTGTTGGAGCAAGATGCTGCAATTATTTCGGCTAAAGCCACGTTGAAAAATGCACAAGATAAGTATAGTTATGCACAGTCTAACTTTAATAGAATTAAAAATTTAAAACAAAATAGCTTTGTGTCGACGAATGATTTCCAACAATCAGAAACCGATTTAAACGTAAGTCGCGGTAATGTTGCAACTGCGCAGGCTCAGTTACAACAAGCAATTGCTCGACGCGGAGCCTTAGGGGCAGAGAATGCTCAGTTGATGGCGGCAAAAGCGAAGTTAGCGAAAGCTGAATTAGATTTGTCTCGAACTAATGTTTATGCCTCTGTGAACGGCAAGATTGCGACCGTGAACCTGAATCAAGGTGACTACGTTCATCCCGGTAGCGCTGTTTTAGCTGAAGTGGATACTCAGAATATGTGGGTTGAAGGTGCATTCCCTGAAACTGTTATTGATGGTATTCGCGTTGGTGATAAAGCCGAAGTCTATTTAATGTCAGATACCGGTGTAGGATATAAAGGCCATGTATCTAGCGTTGGTGCGGCGATAAATTCAAAAGAACTACCTAACCCAGGGTTAATCTCTCAGCTTCCACAAGTATTTGACTGGGTTCGCTTAGCTGAAAATATCCCCGTGAATATTCATCTTGATTCGGAAAGTGATATGTCTCATTTCATTCCTGGTCAGAGTGCAACAGTAAAAATCCTTAAATAAGGATAGATGTTATGCTATTGCAGATTTTGAAGGCCACGCGTTTAACCATTGCTATATTATTATCATTTTATATAGCAATTCGGTTAGGCATGCATTCGCCAGGATGGGCAATTACCAGTGTCTTAGTGGTATCACTCGGCACTATTGGTGAGATTCAGGCTAAGTGGTGGCAACGGATCGTCGGTAACTTTGTAGGTGGTGTTGCGGCATTTTTTATGGTGTGGTGGTTAGCGGAAGATCCGGTGACCATTATGCTTGCTGCTGCACTGTTTGGCGGTGTGTGCACCTATATCAGTTTGACCACTTTTCTCTATAAGGACATGTGGCGTTGGATTATCATCGGTTTTGTGATTGTATTCAGTGCGTCGGTGTCTCAGCCAGATAAAGCATTTCCGGTCTTATTTGATCGGGTAGGCTGTGTATTTATTGGTTCAACCATTATCTTTGTATTTAGTGCGTTGTGGCCATTGGAATATATTGAGTCGCTGCAAAAGCAGTATCATGGGCTATTGAGCAATTTAAAAGATATCTTGGATAAAGATGATGGCGATCCGGTAGATGTTTTTTTAGCGTTTGTACAGAAAATTTCAGCTTTTCGAACCATGTTATCCTCCAATTACAGCGATTACCGTGCGGTCTACTCGCGTGATTTTAACGTGATTAATCGAGTGTATGCGTTAGAGAAGCTAGGTCGTCATTTGTATTCCTTAAAAATGCAGCATGCTTTAACTGTTCCGGTCAAAGAGTGGGTAATCAATTCCCTCATTGCGGTAAAAGATCATCAAGAATTGCCGCGTTTAGGGGTAGAAGCACATGGTCGTTATGGCTCACTGATCCGTCTAATTGAAGACGATTTTGATGAACTAGTTAGAAAAGACATGACAACCTCAGAGATGAGCCGTTTTAGATGGCAATGGCAGAATAGGATGTTTAGTGCGGGGACGGATTCTCCACTCACAAGTTCATTCTTATTTTTCATTAGCTCTATTACCGCGATGGTGTTATGGCGTCATGGTTGGCCGGGGGGCGGCGTGGTCATGTTATTGACCGCGGTGTTGTTAGTGAGCTGTCAGTACGGTGAGCGAATGTCACCTAAAAGCTATGCGATCGGATTTTCTGTTGGTACCGTATACGCATTTCCGATATTCATCTTCTTGCTGCCAAACTTGCATAATGCTGAGGCATTTTGGCTGGGAATGGTGATGATCTTTTTCCCACTCGCATTCTTGATGTACGGCAAATATCAGATGAAGGCCATCTCTTTCATGGCATTTGCCACGGCGGTTATGGTTAACTCTAACAGTAAAAACTATGTGCCTAGCGATGGTTATTTCGAAAGCTATGTGACGTTTGTTTTTGTTATTGCTGCCGTATTACTGATCAGCGTGGCGGCGTTGACGCTATTTGTGGTCAATGATACGGAGACTCGCTTGAAAGCCCAGATAGAAGGGTGGGTGAAAGAGCGTCGTCGATTTTTAACCGATAAAAACTATAACCGCGCAAAGACATTGGCACGCTTAGAAAGACGTACTGATATTATTATTAGCATGTATAACAAGCTGGATAGTAATCAGCAGCAAAAATGGCGTAATAAGGTGGCGTCTATCCCCTTGATGCTAACAAGAATACAGCGCTGGGGTGAGATAAAAAGAGAACTGCGAGAGTGATGTTCGTGTTACTTCTCAGCCGAGTTACTCAACAATAATAACTAAGTATTGTTTTTTGTATTGGGCGTATTTATTACGCCCATTTTCTATGTTCATTCATATAATGAACATAGAAAAACGATCACGGCAGTGATGATCAAGGGCAATATACACCGCAGAGCACAACGAAAGTCTCCGCTACCTTTACGCGTACTGGCATACCAAACGAGCACCAGACTAAGGCATCCTAGCCAAAAATTGCATGCAAAACCGAGCACCATGAGCAGGATACTGACAATAAAAAACAGTCCGGCCATGCGCATTCCTCCGAAATATACGGTGAAACTGAACCATTCTATTATTCATTCCATAACTGATTTCAAATACGACGTCAGATTCATCCTGCGCGTATTAACCTGATTTCGCAGACGAATCGCTATTATTGATACTGTCGTCATGATCGTCAGCGTGATATTGCTCATGAAGTTCGGAGAGTTCTGCGTCGTGATAATTCATCATGCGGCTGTGGTGGCGATAATATTTGTCATCATTCACGTGTTGCTTGGTGTTGTGCCACTGTGGATAACAGGGCGTATTTTGGCGGCAGTTATGCTGAAAATGCTGATTGTCGGGGGCGGTATTTCTACAGCGCACAGGGGGATATTGTTCAGCGGAGCAGGGGATCTGATGCTGCAAATGATCGCCATGGTGAGCAAGAGCAGGCTGAGCAGTAAATACGGTAGTGAAGGTCAATGCGGTCAAGATAAACGGTATTTTCATCATATGTGCGACATGCTGATTGAATACATAATCTTGATACTACGCCTAGCAATATGACGCTTTGTTGCGCCCGATCACGCCTTGCAAGTTTGCCGATGGTATAGCCTTGCTTACCAGCAAAGGCATTTTATTGCTGGCAGTGACAGGTAATAGAGATAACAATAACCGGAACTAGACCTGCGTGGTCGGCATCAATATCAGGGAATTATTGTGAGCGAACAGTACGATAACGAGGTGTCTTTACACTATGCGGCATACCGTCCGCCATTACATCAAAAGATCTTAGCTGCGGCCTTACCCGCAGATTATGCAGATTATCAGGTGGCGTGTGGGGTTGATATCGGTTGTGGTACCGGTCTTTCCACTCAAGCATTAAAGCCTTATTGCGTGCAAGCCTTCGGTATTGACCCGAGTACGGCGATGTTAGAACAAGCATCAGAGGCGGCGGGGATCACCTATCTACAAGGAACGGGCGAAGATATTGCGTTACCTGATGGCAGTGTAGATATTGTGACTTTTGCTGGCTCCTTGTCCTACGCTAAATCATCGGCGTTGGTACAAGAATTAGTACGCGTATGTCGGCCTAATGCCACGATCGTGGTGTATGACTTTGAGGTGCTATTACGTGATGTGATGGTGTCGCTAGGCATCTCGGAAACGCCAGTTCCTTCTTATTACGATCATGCCATCAATTTTCATGGCTGCGCGCAATTACATGAAACCAAGGTGCGCCAAGAGCAGCTGACGCTCGAGATGACTTCAGATCAGTTGGCACATGTGCTTTTTTCTTCATCGCGACGTTACCAGCAGCTAATTGCTCACTTTGGTGCACACAACACGTTTACCTCCGTGGTGCAGGCGCTCAATCACAAGGGGGATACGCATCCAATCAAGGTGGATATTTACTATTCAACTTATCAGCCGTCTGTTTAGGCTGGCTGCGAGCCTGAGCGGCGAGTCTCAATCATTGGTGATTCGTGAGGGGGTTGGCGAGGTGCTATTTTGACACTGGTCCTCGCGCATCCCTATAATCGCATCACTGGCCTTTTATGAATCGCTGAATCTGACAATGGATAAAAAACTGACCATCCTTGATATTGCCCGTCTGAGTGGCGTTAGCAAATCGACGGTTTCTCGGGTGATCAATCAAGATCCTCTGGTAAAGCCAGCGACGCGTGAACGGGTTGAACAGGTGATTGCTGAGCACGGGTTTGTGCCAAGCAAACCCGCTCAGGCCATGCGTAGCCAAAGCCAAAAAGTGATTGGTATCATTGTTTCCCGTCTGGATTCCGGCTCTGAAAACCAAGCCGTTCGTGGCATGCTGGAAGTGCTGTATGCACGTGGCTATGACGCCGTGTTGATGGAAAGTATGTTTGCGCCAGATAAAGTTCTGGAGCACTTGGCGGTGCTTGAGCGACGCGGAGTGGATGGCATAATCCTGTTCGCCTTTAACGATCTGGATTATGCGGCGATGCAACCTTTCCAACATAAGCTGGTGCTGGTGGCGCGAGAGGCTGCGGGGTTCTCATCGGTCTGCTTTGATGATACCGGCGCGGTGACCGCCATGTTGAACCAGTTGGTTAGCAGTGGAATACATGACATCGCCTATCTCGGCGTAGATACGGCGGATTTGACCACCGGTCAGCGTCGTTTGGATGCGTACTTGGCCTATTGTCAGCAGACCGGCATTTCAGCGCGCTACGCACTCGGCGATCTTAGTTTACAAAGTGGCTATCGGCTGGCTGCGCAATTACTGACGGCCAGCACACAAGCACTGGTCTGTGCCAGTGACACCTTGGCATTAGGCGCAGCAAAATACCTGCAAGAACAAGGCCGTAGCGATGTCAAAGTTACCGGCCTTGGCAATAATCGCATGCTCACCTTTTTGTTCCCGAACGCCTTGAGCATTGATTTGGGCTACAAAGGTGCGGGCGAGCAAGCTGCGCGGCAACTGCTCGGTCAAATTGAGCAGGCATGTGCACCATCCACCACCATTGCGCCTTGTTGCGTATCGTGAAGCAGATCACCCTTGTCTGAGTAAAAAATCCGCTTTCGTGTGATAATAGCTCCAGAATGGGAACGTTCCCATTTTGTTTTTTCCCATTTCCAGCCATGCTTATTAGCAGTGGAACTGAAGAGCGATGCACATCAATAACGAGTGGACTTACAGAGGGAAGACCCATGTCCAAAATCAATGCACAACATCTGGCCGAGCTGATTGAGAAGATCGGTGGGAAAGAGAATATCGCCACGGTTAGCCATTGTCTGACCCGGCTGCGCTTTGTACTGGTCGATCCTGCCAAGGCGGACAGCAAGGCTATCGAAGCGATTCCTGCGGTGAAGGGCTGCTTTACCAATGCAGGGCAGTTTCAGGTGGTGATCGGTAATGAGGTCGATCATTGGTACAAGGCGCTGACACAAGAGCTGGGCGTAAGCGGTGGTAGTAAGGAAGTGGCGAAGCAGGCGGCGCGTCAGAACATGAATTTTCTGGAGCGTGGAATTTCCCATCTGGCGGAAATTTTTGTCCCGCTGCTGCCAGCGATTATCACTGGCGGTCTGATCCTCGGTTTTCGTAATGTGATTGGCGACATCAAAATGTTTGATGGTCACACCTTAACCGAAATCAGCCCATTCTGGGCGCAAGTGAACTCGTTTCTCTGGCTGCTGGGCGAAGCGATTTTCCATTTCTTGCCAGTTGGCGTGTGTTGGTCGGCAGTGAAGAAAATGGGCGGCTCTGAGATCCTTGGCATTGTGCTTGGGGTGACGTTGGTGTCGCCACAATTAATGAATGCGTACTCCATTGGACAGCAAATTCCAGAGGTTTGGGATTTTGGTTTCTTTGCGATCGATAAAGTTGGTTATCAGGCGCAGGTTATCCCCGCCTTGCTGGCTGGGGTGGCGTTGGCGTGGATTGAGGTGAACCTCAAACGCATTATTCCTGCCTATCTGTATCTGGTGATTGTGCCGTTTGTTTCTTTGCTGCTGGCAGTGATTTTGGCGCATACCCTGATTGGCCCATTTGGGCGTTGGATTGGTGATGGTGTCGGGCTTGCAGCTAAAGCGGCGATGACCGGCACGTTTGCGCCGATTGGCTCGGCGATCTTTGGCTTTATCTATGCGCCGCTGGTGATCACCGGTATTCACCACACTACTAACGCTATTGATCTTCAGTTGATGCAAAGCATCGGCGGTACGCCGATTTGGCCTTTGATTGCGCTCTCTAATATCGCGCAGGCCTCAGCGGTGGTAGGCATTATTTTCATGAGCCGTAAGGCCAATGAGCGTGAAATCTCGGTTCCGGCGGCGATCTCTGGTTATCTGGGGGTGACAGAGCCGGCGATGTACGGGATTAACTTGAAATACAAATTCCCGATGCTGTGCGCCATGATTGGTTCAAGTTGTGCAGCGCTGATTTGCGGTTTAGCCGGTGTAATGGCGAACGGTATTGGTGTGGGCGGCTTACCGGGCATCTTATCTATCCAGCCGCGTTTTTGGTTGGTGTACGCGGTCGCCATGCTGGTGGCCGTGGTGGTGCCGATTTTGTTGACCATGCTGGTGTATAAGCGCAAACAATCCGCCGGTACGCTGATGCAATCGGAGTCGTAATTCTATGGTTAAAGGCGGCCAAGCAGGGCGTCTTTAACCGTATTTAAATTCGCTACTTATTGAAGAGAAAGCGTTATGAGTCAAATACCTTGGTGGCAGAACGCGGTGATTTATCAAATCTATCCGAAGAGTTTTCAGGATAGTGGGGCGCGCGGCACCGGCGATTTACGCGGGATAATCTCTCGTCTCGATTATCTGCAAACCTTGGGCGTTGATGCGCTGTGGCTCACGCCGGTGTATGTATCACCTCAAGTGGATAACGGTTATGACATTGCCGACTACTATCGCATTGATCCGGCCTACGGCACGATGGCCGATTTCGAGGCGCTGCTAAGCGCGGTACATGCCCGTGGGATGCGGATTGTGATGGATATCGTGGTCAATCACACATCCACGGCGCACGAATGGTTTAGGGCGGCACTGGCGGATAAAAATAGCCCGTATCGTGATTACTACATCTGGCGCGATCCGGTGGCTGGTGATGTGCCGAATAACTGGCAATCCAAGTTTGGTGGCAGTGCTTGGGAGTGGGATGCAGCCTCTGGCCAATATTATCTGCACCTGTTTGCGCGTGAGCAGGCGGATCTGAATTGGGAAAATCCGGCGGTACGGGCCGAGGTGAAAAAGGTCATCCATTTTTGGGCGCAAAAGGGCGTGGATGGTTTTCGGTTAGATGTGATTAACCTGATATCCAAAGATCAATCGTTCCCGAATGATGAGATAGGTGATGGCCGCCGTTTCTACACCGATGGGCCTCGTATCCATGAATTTTTGCAGGAGCTTAGCCGCGAAGTGTTTGTGCCAGTACAGGCGATGACGGTCGGTGAGATGTCCTCTACATCACTGGAACATTGTCAACGCTATGGCGCGCTGGATGGCTCCGAGCTGTCAATGGTGTTCAACTTCCACCATCTGAAAGTGGATTACCCGAATGGCGATAAATGGACGTGTGCGCCATTTGATTTTCTCGAACTCAAACGCATCTTTAACCATTGGCAAACCGGAATGCACGGAAAAGGTTGGTCGGCGCTGTTTTGGTGCAATCATGATCAGCCCCGCATCGTGTCGCGCTTTGGTGAGGATGGTGAGTTTCGCGTAATTGCGGCCAAAATGCTGGCGAGCACGTTGCATGGATTACAAGGCACGCCGTATATCTATCAAGGTGAAGAGTTGGGCATGACAAATCCGGGTTATCAGCAAATTGATGATTATCAGGATGTGGAAAGCCACAATATTTTTGCCATCAAACAGGCGCAAGGGATGGATGATGCGCAGATTTTGGCAATTTTAGCCGCGCGATCGCGTGATAACTCACGTACGCCGATGCAATGGAGCGCGGATGCTAATGCCGGTTTTACCCAAGGTACGCCGTGGTTAAAACCTGCCGCCAACTATACCGAGATTAACGCGGTTGCGGCGAAAGCCGATCCGGATTCGGTATTCTGGCATTACCGCGATTTGATTCGCCTGCGTAAAGCGCATCCGATCTTCACGCACGGTGACTATCAAGAGTTGCAGCCTGAGCACCGCCAAATTTGGGCTTACACTCGCCAGTGGCAAGGGCAGACGCTGTTGGTGGTGAGTAATTTCTATCGTGAGCCGGTAGATTTTGTGTTGCCAAGTCACCTTGGCGGGCAGAACGCTGTTCCAGCACCGTCAGAAACGCAGTCAATCAAGCAGCCACGTAGCCAACTTTTACTCAGCAACTATGCGGATACCCCAACGCAGCCAGAAAGCGGTCAATTACGCCCGTATGAGTCGGCGATCTGGTTGATTGAATCGGTCTGAGTGGGGCGAGTGAGCCGATAACAACAGAGCCGGTCTAGTTGGTTAGGGAAACTAGACCGGCTCGTTAAAATCACGGGTCATGCGTTCAGCTAGCGTATTTGCGCTATGAAGTATGACCAGTGCGGCATAATTAGCCTTGTGGCATCACGGTGGCGTCAGGCGCGGCGCTCCAGATGCGGTAGCGAACTTCTGCCCCTTCAGGTGCATACACCACGATTGGCAGACGGCTGTTGTAGCGGATCAGGTATGGCTCACCACCTAAGGAAACAAAGCGCGTCACTTTTGGCGCATTGCTGTCTACCGCCATCAGCGTGCCAGCCATTGGGCCTAAGTTGCTCACCACGTAGCGTGGGAAACCCCATCCATCAATAATCTGTTCTTCAATCTTGCCAGTGAAGAAATAGGTATTCGCTTTATCCACTTGCGCGTTTTTGCCCACAATCAGCTGTACTTTGAAGTCGGCTTCATTGCTGCGGGTCGGCAGTTGTAAAACATGTCTGACTTGGCCGGTCTCTGCAGGCGGGAACGCTTTCATATTGTCTGCTGCATGGGCTGGCAGAATGGAAGAAGCAAGTAACACAGCCATGGCGGAAAATAATTTTTTCATGTTAAAGCCTTATACAAAACAGAAGAGGGGATACCTACGATCGGTAACCGGTTTTCATTCCCTGTAAAAAATAACGCTGTCTGACCAAATACCAGACAAAACAGGTTAAGAACGAGTGAATGCGCAGAGTAAATACTGCTCACCGATGTTATCCCTGTGTTTGGATTTATAGCATAAAAGCATGCGCCTCACCCAATAGCTATACAAAACTATACAAAAGGACAATTCAGCAGCACTTATCTGCTTTAATATTAGGCTATAGAAAACGAATTACGTGGTATTAAGGCGTTATGCAGGAAAAACATTGGTCGAAAATACAGCTGTTACATGAAGTGGTCACGAACCCGAATATCGTGATTAAAGGCAAACACAGCTATTACAGTGATTGCTGGGATGCGGGCTTTGAAGCATCGGCTGTGCGGTATTTGTACGGCGATAAAATCAGTTCGCAGTGGGATTCATTGTGGGAAATCGACAAGCTCTATATTGGTGACTATGTCTGCATTGCGCCGGAAGTGGTGATATTGATGGGCGGGAATCATACCCATCGTGCAGATTGGTTTTGCTTATATCCCTTTATGGACACCATCGTAGATTCGTATGTCGGCAAAGGCGACACACATATCGGTGATGGTGCATGGTTGGGCATGCGCGCGATGATTATGCCCGGCGTGCGGATTGGTGAAGGCGCGATAGTGGCGGCAAACAGTGTGGTGACCCGCGATGTGGAGCCCTACAGTGTGGTTGCTGGCTCACCGGCTAGCGTCGTCAAATACCGCTTTGATCCTGACACTATCGCTACTTTACTGGCACTCAATATCTATGATTGGCCTGAGGAAAAATTTGCAGCGTTAAAGCCTTATTTATGCGCCTCTGACATTCAGCGGTTGGTCGAAGCCGAGGCCTGTTACGAGCAGAAAACTCGGCTTGGATCGTAAATACGCTGTAAAAAAGCTGTGTTTAACATAATGATTTTAAGACGATTTTACTTGCATGTATCGCTCTGCAATCTTGCAGGGCGAGTGCGGTGAATCACTTCGCAAAACCGCAATGCCGATGGTTTTTCCTTGTGAAGCATAGGAAGAAGAGACCTATGATCTGGAGTGTCTTACTGACTCGTTGTGAGTCTTAAGTCAACCTCAAGCTCATAACAAGTAGCCCTTAACAAGTAGCTCTTTACAAGCAGCTCTATACAAGGACGTACCCTATGTTTCGACTGACTCGCGCCGCGGTACTGGTTGCTTCGGTATGCTCGTTACCCGCCTTGGCGGCCATGAATATCCAGCCTGATCCACAAACTCCCGGTGGTTACGTGATTGCGACCGCTGATATCAATGCCGTAGAACAGCAAAAGACCGCGAACCCGATGTACGCAATTTGGGCCCAGTCACTGGCAACGCGCCCAAATACCATTGTGGATGCCATCGAGCCCGGGCTGGCCAGTAATCCAGATAACGTTAAGCGTGCTGAACGCGTATTCCCTGCCCATGAGTGGGCCTATTTAACTCAAATGGCGGCGCCGGAATACACGTATGTGCGCTTCTTGCGCGCAGTAGGGAAATTCCCTGCGTTTTGCAGCGACTATACCGATGGCCGCAATGCGGATGCGATCTGTAAAAAATCCATCATTACCATGTTTGCCCACTTTGCTCAGGAGACCGGCGGACACATCGCGAAAGATAATGTTTCCGATAACCCGCTGGCGCTGGAAGAGTGGCAACAGGCGCTGGTGCATGTGCGCGAGATGGGCTGGTCAGAAGGGCAAACCGGTTACACCACCGGCTGTGGTCAGAATGATTGGCAAAACAAGAAGTGGCCTTGTGCTACTGGTCAAGGCTATTTTGGCCGTGGCGCGAAGCAGCTGTCATACCATTTTAACTACGGCGCGTTTTCCGAAGCCATGTTTGATGGCAAAGCCTCTGTGCTGCTGAATGAACCGGGGCGAGTGGCTGATTCGTGGCTCAATTTGGCGTCGGCTATCTGGTTTTTCCTGACACCACAGGCACCGAAGCCTTCAATGTTGCATGTGGTTGACCGGACATGGAAGCCATCACAGCGTGAGTTGGATGCCGGAATCGGTTACGGCTTTGGTACCACCATCAATATTATCAACGGCGGCATTGAGTGCGGCGAGCACAATAAAGATAAAGGCCAGCCAGTGAACCGGATCCGCTATTGGGAAGGGCTGGCGGCACACTATCAAATTCCACAGTTACCGGATGAGAAAAATACCTGCTGGCAGCAAACACCGTATGGCAGCTTGAACCTGAACGGGGCAACCGATGTGCTGTATACCAACTGGGATGGGAACTGGAAGTATTATGCTGACCGTCCGGGTGGTTACTCGTTTGAATGTGAATTAGTCGGGTTCCAAACGGCGTATTCTGCACTGGTGAAAGGCGACTACGAGAAGTGTGTCACGAACTTCTACGGCTCACACGCCAGCTGGCCGAAGGTGCGAGTTGTCGAGAAGTTAGATCCTCCGCCAGTTAATCCAGGTGAGCCGCCAGTGGGTGGTGTGGTTGGCTGGGAAGCAGGCAAAGTCTACAACGCGGGTGATAAAGTCAGCTATAAGGGCGTGATTTATCAGGCCAAGTGGTGGACGCAAGGGGATGATCCTAGCAAAGGCGGTGCATGGGTGGTTGTGACGGCGTAACTTATAGCAAGGCCATATCGAACTTACGTTGGATATGGCTTGAATAATATGATTTATAATCAATGCGTTGTGGCTCATTGTGTATGAAAGGCGTCAATTGACGCCTTTTCCTATTTAGAAAAGACATACTGAATTTCGGTTACTGGATTTATCTCTCACTCCCACTTAATGTTAAAGATGTATTGTTACAGAGCGAAATAAACTGATGGTGATATCATCACAATTTATAAAATCGTTTGATACTTACTGTTTTGGGGTATTGTTAAACGGAAGGGGCGATCACTGTAGTTTGTGAGCATCTTTCGATATCCAGTTCGTACTGAAGCAGTCATCAAAAGGGCTTTACTTGATGAGAATTAAAAGGGAATGGGCCCTCTACTTTATCTTTGTGCTTAGCGTGCTCGGGATCGGGCTTTCGATTCCCTCATTGTTTGAGCATTTTTTAGCGCAGCGCTTGTTGCAGTCAAAGCTTGAGGGCTTCTACTATGCGGCCAATGAGCGTAGTGATGCTATCCGGCATGTCATGAAAAATGAAATAACCAATATTCAATTTGATTGTGGCAAACACGATGTTCAAATTTTGCGAGACTTGAATCTTTATAATAGTCAGTTTCGTGTACAAGGTATTGAGCTGAAAGATGGGGGCGGTTGTTCTAGTTTAGGCTCCGATCTGAGTATTTTATCGCCGAGCGAACCCAAAACCTATGCCTACAAGTTTTATGGCTATGACGTAGGTTTTACGACAACGCACGATATTACAAATACCGGCGGTGAAGTGGTGACCTTCATCAATGTGAATGGCAATTTTATCTACTGGGTTCTCAATAGTGCATGGACTCATGAGCAATTACAGTCACCGTGTAAAAATTGTTTTTATATTGAATATCTTAACATCGCACCAGCAGAGACAACGTTGTTTTCCCCAAAAGGGAATTTGGATATCAAGAATCGCCCCGAAGGTGAGGTTTTGGTGTCCAGTATCTCTAATGGGAAAGTGGTGTATAAGCTATTAGCGGGGAAAGAGTTGGTGGCTTATGCCAATGGGAAGTTGTGGCTTTATGCTGCGCTTTTCATGTTAGTGGCACTTTCTGCAGGTACCTTTATCTTTTGGATTCTGACGCATCATCAAAGCTCAATGTCAGAGCTGCTGCGGTATGGCTTACAGAAAAATGAATTTTTCCCTTATTATCAGCCAATAGTAAATGCGAAAACAGGACAGGTGATAGGGGCGGAGGCATTACTACGCTGGTATCACAAAGGTGAGATGATCTCCCCTGGCGGATTTATTGAGCATGCAGAGCAGCATGGCATGATTTTGGATATAACCGAACAAGTGCTTGAGAAAATCATTGCCGATTTGAGTCTATTCCCAGAATCTCTGTGGGTGAGTGTTAATATTGTGCCGGAGCAAATCGAGAATGGCTCTTTGTTCCGGATGCTGAAAAAACACCGCTGGCATTACAATTCAAAATTACGTTTTGAGATCACTGAGCGTATGCGGGTCAGTGATTTTGCGGTTGCGGCGGAAGAGATCTCCAAAGTCAAAACCTTGGGATACCGTTTTAAATTGGATGACTTTGGTACTGGATACGGAGGTTTTTCCTATATCCAAAAATTGGGGGTTGACGAGATTAAAATTGATAAGATGTTTGTTGATACCATCGGCACTAATGACGTGAAAAAAGGCGTTCTTGATTCAATCATTGCCTTTGCAAAAGAGGCGGGGATGGATCCGGTGGCCGAAGGCGTTGAAACCCAAGCGCAAGTGGACTACTTGGTTTCAAAAGGCATCTATAACATCCAAGGCTTTTTCTATTCTCGTCCGCTACCGGCTTATGCATTTACCCGCTGGGTAGCTGAATATCAAGCGCGCCAAAACAGCTGATCATCTATCACCACATGTTGCTATGCATGGCCAGATAGCGACGATATCTATCTGGCCATGCGAGAAGCTCTGTGCCTCTATGCTTGGGGATCGGAAGGATGAGCTAAGCGTTACAGCTTAAACTTCTCCGTCATCAGATTGAGCTGTTGCGCCAGCTGCGCCAGGCTCACGCAAGCCTGTACGGTTTGTACCGCACCTTCGGCGACCTCAGTTGATGCCGTGTTGATGTTAACAATATTCTTATTCAGCTCATTGGCCACGGCCGATTGCTCTTCGGTAGCGGTTGCGATTTGCGAGCTCATATCAGAGATCTTGCTGATTTCGGCGTTAATCTCTTGAATAGACTCACCGGCACGGGTGGCGTGCTCCACGCACACGTAGGCTTGCTGGCAGCTGGACTGCATTGCTTGACCTGCTTCGGTCGCCCGCTTTTGCAATGACTCGATGATCTGATTGATTTGGGTCGTCGAATCTTGGGTTTTCTGCGCTAAAGTCCGCACTTCGTCGGCGACCACAGCAAAGCCACGTCCTTGTTCGCCAGCACGCGCCGCTTCGATGGCCGCGTTCAGTGCCAACAGGTTGGTTTGGTCGGCGATATTGCGGATTACGTCCAGCACCACGCTAATACTGGCGCTGTCTTGCTCCAGCTGCTGCACAATCTGGCTAGCATGTTCGATTTGCTGCGAGACTTCCTGAATATTCTGCACCGCCTCGTGCACAATCTGATTACCCGAAATGGACTGTCGAGTCGCATCATTGGCGGCGGTTGCGGCGTGCGTAGTATTCATAGATACATCTTGCACGGTGGCTTGCATTTCATTCATTGCCGTCGCCAGCTGGGTAATTTCGTTTTGCTGGATTTGCATGCCATCGGCAGAGTGCTGGGCAATTGCATTCACCTGTTCAACGGCACTGCTGACTTGCGATGTTGAGGTCATGATGTCACTCACCAGCGCATGCAGACCTTCTTTCATTTTTTGAATCGAGATACCCAGCTCGCCCAGCTCATCACGGGATAATTTACCGGACTCAATGTATTCACAAAATTGTGAGCGGGCGAGGTTGCCGTCAGCAATTTGCCGAGCTTGTTCTAAAATCATGAACAGCGGCTTGGTGATGCTCTTGGTCAGCAGGCTGGCCAAAATAAACACAAAAATAGCCGACACAATCAGGCAAGTAATAATCCCAATTTGTGCCGCGGAAAATGCCGTATTGGATTCGCTTTCAGCGCGAGCGGCATTATTCAGGCTTAGATTGGTGAGCGCTTGTGTTTGTTGATTAAGCTGATCATAGATAGCCGAGCCGGTATTGAGGCTTTGCATCGCTAAGTCAATGGCACCACTTTTGATGTAGCGCTGAACCTGTTCATTTTCTTCACAGTACTGCGCCCACAAAGCCCGGATCTTGGTGATGATCTGTTGCTCTTGCGGTGATTTAAAACGTGATTCGTAATTTGCCAGCAGCGTGGTCATCTTTTGTTGCGTGTCAGACAACATGCGCGCGTACTTGTCTAATTGCTCGTTGCTGTCGCGTTTAGCAAACAGCGCAAGGATATAGCGGCGGCTGTCAGTCGCTTGTTTATTTATATCATTCGCATGAATAATTACGGGGATCGAGGTGTTGGACAGAAGGTCAATGTTGCCATGAAGTTGCTTGATCTTAGAGAGTGAGTATAAGCCAGTTAAACTCATTAGCAGGCATAACACAGAAAAAGAGAGCAGCAGTTTTTTCTTTATCGATAAATCAATCATTCCTGAAACCGTTCTATGTAAGAGTCGCGTTATATTAGTAGTGAAATAATTAATTCATTCTGGGTTCTATTGGTGTATCTTTTTTGTGCAACTTTATGCTTAGTTGCTTATGACCGATGAGTATAGGAGTGGCTGTTTATTTGTGGAAAGTGAATTGTCTTGGTGATGGGCTAAGTTGGTAAGAAAGCATTTTTATTGATTTCTTCTTATGTCATACTTTTTCAAAGTATTTCATGGAAATGATTGTACGTGACGATTGGTTATCTTGCGGCGATATAAAAAGTACTTAACGAGCAATGTAAACTCTGCACGAATTGTAGACGGCCTATCTATTTACTGCGTCAGGAAACATTCCGATTCAAATTGTGGGTGAGGGTGCTGATGATTTTGTCAGCAATAAAACAAGCGCGAGTAATATCGACAGAGCGTAGTTTTTGTCCTCGTAAACTACTCAATGCAATGCCTTGGGCGATATCTACGATGGTCAATTGGCAAATGTAGGGTTGCCAGACCAAATGTTGTATTTGCTTTTTCATGCAGTTGAGACTCCCTCATGACAGCATGAGATAAACCTACCTTGAGTATTGCCTTGGAATACTGACCATGGTCATGTATTTGGTGCATGGCAATCTTTTTCTCTTCTTGGTTGGCCACGCCTCTTCATCAGAGCATCACCACACTGTTATTGTAATGTCACACACGCTCGCTAAGGTCAGTCAACATAGGCGATTGATACGTTGTTGAGACCTGAGTAGGAGCTGGCGATGAATCCATTTTTATTAGTCATTTGTGTGTGTATGGTGCTTAGCGTACCGGTACAAGGGGCGCTGCTGGCTTATAAGACATGGGTTTATTCGCCGGTAGACGGCGTGGTGTGCGATAAAGGTTTGGGCAAGTGTTATAACGCCGCAGGCTTTTCCCCTGAGTTGACTGCGCAGTTTTTCGATGTTGAGCGCATTGAGTTAGAGCGTTTAGCGCCACAGGCAACCGCGAGCGCTACGGTGTATTTGAGTAATCAGGTTACCTGTCATTTTTCCGCGCAATACTGCGAATCTGAGATCGTAGGTAAAGGGGAGTATTACCAAGCCGTGTTGTTTTCCTCATCGCATCTTTAGCTATGGCTCATGTGAGTAGTAATAGTGAGTTAGAAGGGTTGATTTTTACTGCTAAAACTTCGCAAGATCGGGGCCGCGCCGGTAAGCTATGCGTTTACCCACGGTTTCAGCATGCGTAGATGAGTATCTGTAGTCGTGTCGTGTGCAATCATGGCAATTAATCAGGTAACAGAGGCAACAAGCACCATGGCAAATAAAGCCGCAGCAATACATATTCTGGTGAAAACAGAAAAAGAGTGTCTGGCACTGAAGAAAAAGCTCGATGATGGTGCGGACTTTGGCAAGTTGGCCCGCCAGTTTTCGACCTGTCCTTCGGGTAAACGCGGTGGCGATTTAGGCGAGTTCGCGCGTGGGCAGATGGTTAAAGCTTTTGATAAAGCCGTATTCTCCGCGCCATTGCTACAAGTAGTCGGCCCAATCAAAACCCAATTTGGCTATCACCTGATTAAGGTGTTGTATAAGAGCTAAGCGCAGACTGCACGATAATCTTGCTATACCCTGCCTACTTGAGGCTGCCGCGGTGTTGGCTATGTTCGTTCATCTCAATCACATAGTTTGCCTATGCTCATGGAGATGCTTTTACTTGCCGCCTACCTGCAATTCCAAGTCGTTTGGGTCTACTGTGCACGCTCACACTATTGGTGGATGCGATCAATAACCATAAATCAAGAACAAGGATGAAAACATGCCGTGGTATTCCATTATGGTGGGCTGGTATGTGCTGTTCACTGTGGCGTTTGCCAGTGTCATCGCATCAGTGGGTGAGTCTGATGGCGTTGCATTGATGCTGTCGCTGGTGGTGATGTTAGGATCACCGTTGACGGTAGGGATGGCGATGCTGGGTGTGTTGGATGCATTTCTGGCTCGCAATTGGTCACGCTTAGGTGTGCATAGTGGCGCGTTGGCCTTAGCGTTAACGTGGCTGGGCATGGTGATTTTTCATTAAGTCTGGTGGCGCGACATGCAGCATAAAAAAACCGGCGTACTGGACGCCGGTTTCGAGACTTGTTTAGCGAGATGTCAGTGACAACGTCACTTTCCTATCCTGTTGCTTATCCCATTCATCTCTTTTATCGAGAAAGTCGAGACAGTGTCATGATAGGAAGCGATTCTCACTCATGACTCTCCGATGCAAACGCGATTATTTCGCGGCTGCCGGTGTTGCTGCGTGCGCAGCCGCTGCAGGCGCGGCGGCTGGCGTACCGATGACACTTTCAGAATCGATAATGATGCCATCTTCAGCAGCTTTCAGAGCCAAGTTCGCTTCGTAGTATTTGCTGTGCTTCATCAGATCCAGCGCTTTGGCTACGTTTTGCTGAGTTTGTTTCAGTGGCATCAGCGCTTGGTTTTCCACAATGCCGATACCGGCTAAACGCAGCGTTTCCAACGCGCCTTGGCGATCGCCGGCTTTGATTTTTTCGTTAGCTTGGCTGATGGCTTTTTGTTTAGCTGGGGTTGAGATGAAATCTTCTGCCACTGACATGCTGGCATTGATGATCACATAGTTATCACCGGCCAGTGGGGCGGTTTTGTTTGCTTTAACAAACTTGCTCCAGTCAGTGCTGTCGGAAGAAAGCAGTTTTTGCGCTTCCTTCGCTAATTTTTGTGCTTGATCTGGTTGGCCGTTGAACAGCGCAGCACGGGCATGCTGAACGTTCATCATGGCGTTATAGCCTTGCTGAGCCACTTGCAGCAGATCTTTTTGCTGCTGTTGGGTTGCAGCCACAGTAGCGGTAGCAGGTTGTTCAGCGGCAACAGCGCCACCAGAGATCAGAGCAACAGACAGGGCTACAGCAGATAAAAGATGTTTCATGACATTCACTCCATAGTAAATCAGAAAACGACAGGCACCTGTGTCTGTCCGTTTTGAGCACATGAATTAGCCTATAGCAGAGAAATCAAAGTCGCCGTCACAAAGTGTTTGTAAGTATTTCTGATATAGACAGTTTTCAATTGCCCAATGGAGGGAAGGGAGGCTTATTAAACTTGATGGGATAGCGGAATAAAAAAACCGAAACCTGCAGCAGGTTTCGGTTTACTAAGCGTGCGTCTGTCAGCGTATGCCGACAAAGGCGACTCGATCATAGGCCGAACTGTTTGCTCAGCTCAGCTTGGCGATCGGTGATTTTGCTGACGGTTTGCACCAGTACCGGGTTGTCAGATAAGGAGACATCGGTATTGACGGCATTCCAGAGCGCCAGTACATCCTTACAATGTTCGATGAGTTCTTGCTTACGCACCTCGGTCAGATTGGCATTGTGCAGCTCTTTCCAAGCGTGCTCCAACTGCTCCAATGTGGTATTGGCAATACTGATGACTTGTTCCGCGCTCATAGCGTCTCCTTTAAACGTGCCGTTATCCTTTTTCAGGATAAATCCATTGTTATCGTTAGTTATCCCGATTAGCCCCGGAACAGGGCGGTAATCCTGGCTGTACCCAGTGCATTAGCATTGAGCATAAAGCCGACTTTAGCTGGCATTGTGTCTGCTGGCAAATCCAGAGTCGGTACTTTGAGTGCGAAAACAGTAAATTGATAGCGATGCGCACCGTGGCCTTTGGGTGGCCGTGGGCCGCCGTAACCCGGCACACCGAAGTCAGTGATACTTTGTACCGCGCCGGCCGGTAACCGTGCGCCATCAGATAGAACGCCACGCGGCAAACCGCGGGTATCTGCCGGTAAGTTGAAGACTAACCAGTGCCACCACCCACTGCCGGTTGGCGCATCGGGGTCATACACAGTGACGGCAAAGCTCTGCGTGCCTTCAGGGACATGATCCCATTGCAGTGCTGGCGACAGGTTGTCTCCCTGATAGGGCTCACCGGTCATGACATGACGTAAGTGGATATAGTCGCCATCCTCAAAATCAGGACTGGACAAAGTAAAGGCTGAGGAGTGTACAGACATAACATCACCTTCATGCGTTGGTATACCACTCGGCTCGCCGTGCTCCTGTTTTCACTGCTGATGTTCACTTCAGCGCAGGAGGCGTACGAGCCGCGGTGTTAATGTCTGTTTAGCTTAGTCGAGGCGTATTCGGGGAGCGAATACAATATTGTGTCGGGTTATGTGAGCCTGTGCATAAATCTGACGGGCAGATTTTTCGCTAACCGTCAGTCTTTTCTCATAAAAAGAGCAATCAGCGCGGTAACGGCCACGTTACCCAGATAAAACCACGTCAGCCACTCTGGGCGCGATGAGGCGGTCAGGTTGTTCATCAACGCGGCGGTAATAAATGCTACCCAGAGTGCGGCAATAATACAGCCACCTAACACAACGTGACGATGCAGTGTGGCGATGCCATAGGTAGATGGAGTGTTCATCTTGTGCTCCTTGTCCGAGCGAACTGTGTTGAGTGTTGATGTGTGTGTTTAATACACGTTGTTGATACAGAGCTCATGCGCGTTTTGCAGCATGCTTGTTAATGGTTTGTGTTATGTCATGAAACGCGGGCGGAGGAAAGGGGGGCGAAAAAATAAAGTTGTAAGGGAAAACGTGAGCAGAAAAACAGTGAAACACCCTGAAAAAATAGCAGTACAGGCGTTAGTCACCCGTACTGCATTCGTACTGAATCTTTAGCGTATAAGCGGCGATGTTCAGTCTTCGCGCGCCCAGCTGGCCAGTAACGAAGTGGCAACAACATTACCTAAAAATGCGTAAGTCACCCAGTTAGGGCGCTGGTGGCCGCCGGTCAGATTGGTTGACAGCGCAGCGCTGACAAAAACAACCCAAATCAATGCGATGGCCGACAAACTGATCGTGCCTTTTTTCTTATTCAGCATGCAAACTCCGATATAAGTATGATTTATATGGTCTCAATGCGGCGGAGAATAGCACATTATGTTATTGCTTTGGTGAATAATTCTTGGGCGCGATGAGCGTGAGCGCCTCGACAAGGGAATGATTAGCTATGCCGATTGGTTGTGATATTCAAAAATGTTTAGAAAATCCACAACGATACATTTCATTACTTTTTATCGGGATTAAAAACACAATGAAATCAGATTGTGTGACGAGGTTACTAGGCAAAGCCGCTGACCGGCTTAGAATGCAGCACAAAGTGTGAGGTCTTTCCGCTCCCAAGAAGAACGCGGGCGTCAACGGCAACGTAGAAAATACCAAAAGAAGTAGATCAGGATAGTGAGACAACAGTTATGACTGGGATCAGAATCCGAGTGCGAGGAAAAGTGCAGGGCGTCGGATTTCGTCCTTACGTGTGGCAGATAGCCCATGAGCTCGGATTAACCGGTGATGTGCGTAACGATGCGGAAGGGGTGCTGATCCATCTGGCGGAAGTTACTGAGGATTGCGCTGCATTTCGCCAGTTTACTGACTTACTCTATGCTCGCTGTCCACCATTGGCGCAGATTCAGGCGTTGGAAGTGGCGGCCTGGCAGCCGAGTAGCGTGCCGCAGACTTTCACCATTACCGCCACCGCCGGTGGGCAAATGGCGACGCAAATCGTCCCTGATGCTGCGACTTGCCCAGCATGTCTAGCGGAGATGCGCGACCCTGCTGATCGTCGGTTTGGCTACCCGTTCATCAATTGTACCCACTGCGGCCCACGTTTTACCATCATCCGCAGTATGCCGTATGACCGTCCGTTTACCGCGATGGCGGCATTCCCGATGTGTCCTGCCTGTCAGCGTGAGTATGACGATCCGGCTGATCGGCGTTTTCACGCCCAGCCCAATGCGTGTCCACAGTGTGGTCCGCAAATTCGCTGGGTTGATGTGTCTTTTCTTGATGAGTCACTTTCTTTGCCTCGAATTGACGACCTGTTTGCCCAAGGCCATACCGATTCGCAGCCGGTGATCGCGCAGGCGGCGCAGGCGTTATTACGTGGCGAGATCGTCGCAGTGCGCGGATTGGGCGGTTTTCACTTAGCCTGCGATGCGACCAATACTGAGGCTGTCGCGCGTTTGCGCATGCGTAAGCATCGCCCGGGTAAACCGCTGGCGGTGATGTTGCCATCGCTAGACTGGCTTGATGTGTGCGCGGATTTTTCCGCTGAGCAACCGCGCTTTGCGCTGTTGGAGTTAGAACCGGAATTGGCGGCGCTGCGCTGTCGTGAGCATGCGGTGTCAGCGCTAACCTCCGCGGCTGCGCCGATCGTGCTGGTGCCAAAGCGCGCGAGCGCAGATGGGCTGTGCGCGGAGAGGTTTTCTGACGCCGACCCCACGCCGTTGGCTGATAATATTGCGCCGCACTTAGGCGAAGTGGGGGTGATGCTGCCGTCGAGCCCGTTGCAACATCTGCTGCTGGATGCAGTAGGGCGTCCGTTGGTGATGACGTCCGGTAATGCGTCTGGCAAGCCTCCGGCGCTGAGTAATGCCGAAGCTCTGCAGGATTTGCGCTATATCGCTGATGGGTGGTTGCTGCATAACCGCGACATCGTGCAGCGCGCCGATGATTCGTTGTTGCGTGCCACTCCTGAGGGAACTGAGATGCTGCGTCGGGCGCGCGGATATGTGCCCGATCCGTTACTACTGCCGGATGGCTTTGCTCCGCTACCGGCGATTTTGGCTACCGGCGCGGATCTGAAAAATACCTTTTGTTTGATCCCCGCGAATATGGCTGAGTCAATAGCGATAAATCAGGATGATAATAAAATAAGTCCTGAGTCACTGACCCTGACACGTGTAAACCTGGCACATGTAAATACCGAGTTACGCAATTCGGGTGTCAGCGAGACTAAAAGTAAAATTGACAACAATATCGGCAATCATATCGCTGCTGATATGGCGAGTGATATAGATAGCAATATTGAAAATAAATCATGGCCGAAAAGTATGGCGGTATTAAGTCCGCACTTTGGTGATTTATCCGATCCGGATTTGGCGCAACAAGTAAATCGCTCAACAGCATTTTTCTGTGAGATTTATAATGTTGCACCGCAAATTATTGCGACCGATTCTCATTCCGGTTATTTCAGTCGTCGTAATGCGGAAAAATTATACAGCACAAAGAAAATTATTCCGGTTATGCACCACCACGCACATATTGCTGCTGTGATGGCAGAATATGGATTAGCGCGAAATCATTCTCCGATACTGGGTCTGGCATTAGATGGGATCGGTATGGGAGAAAATAATGCGTTATGGGGTGGGGAATGTTTGCTGGCAGATTATACAACGTTTGTTCATTTAGGTGGTATTCCTGCCACGCCATTACCCGGTGGTGATAAAGCGGCGCGTGAACCGTGGCGTAATTTGTTAGCTCAATGTCATGCGGCAGTGCCGGATTGGCAAAATACCGAATTGGGTAAAATATTACAGCCCTATGCCACCGGTTTATTGTGTCATGCGATCGAGCGAGAGATTAATTGTCCTCCGGTTTCATCGTGTGGTCGCTTGTTTGATGCGGTTGCGGCTGCATTGGGGATCTGTACCGATGCGGTTTCGTTTGAAGGAGAGGCCGCGTGCCGCTTGGAGTCTCTGGCATGGCAAGCCTTAGCGCAGGAGCATGAGCAAGGTGACTTTTTGTCATCGGCGCTTGACCATGATTTCCCTCTGCAGATGCCGTTATTGTTCAGTGAGGCGCGCTCGGCACGCAATCAATTAAACGTTGTGGGTACGGAACAATCAATATCATCACACAAATATAGTGATGATAAAAATAGTAAGGGAATCGTTGACATTCGTCCTGTTAATTATTTCCCGCAAGCGAAAGACTTACCAAAATCATCGCTGGATTTAGCCGCATTTTGGCACTCTTGGTTGAATTACCACGCGACGGATAGTGATAAAGCCTTTGCTTTTCACGTGGTATTAGCCAATGGCTTAGCAGAGATGGTTGATTATTATGCATCTCGGTTAGGTATCGCGAAGGTCGTATTGTCCGGCGGCGTATTACACAACCGCCTTTTACGCGTATTGCTGTTAAAAAAATTAAACCATTTGGAGGTATTGACTCCGCGAATTATTCCTGCTGGAGATGGTGGGTTATCTTTAGGTCAAGCCGTGATTGCGGCAGCGAGAATATTAAATCCACTCTGAGTTAAGGTAAAAAAACGGTGAATATTTTTATTCCTTTCTTTTCATGTCGCTCAGGCTGAAACGTGTCTATTCAAATAAATTAAAAAATAATTCTTCGTGTTACAAATCATTGATATGGATCAAATGTCTGATCTATCCGCTGTTAATACTATTACCGCGGTTGCCAAAACGGGGATGAAAAGAGGGAAATTAAACTTTTCATCAAATTGGTATAATTAAAAAAGAACCAAAAGCAATGGCTATGAATAATTCGTTTCTTGACCGTTTGGGTGTGAGTCGTCGTGATTTTATGAAGCTGTGTACGGGTCTGGCGGCCAGTATGGGGCTGTCGGCAAATGCCGCTACTAAAATTGCCGCGGCGGTCTCTGACCCTGCACGTCCTCCCGTTATTTGGATTGGCGCACAAGAGTGTACCGGTTGTACGGAGTCGCTGCTGCGTGCCACGCACCCGACACTGGAAAACCTGCTGCTGGATACCATTTCGTTGGAGTATCACGAGGTATTGTCGGCGGCTTTCGGCCATCAGGTGGAAGAAAACAAACACCACGCGATGGAGAAATACAAAGGCCGTTATGTGCTGGTGGTCGATGGCTCGATTCCACTGAAAGATGATGGTGTGTACTGCATGGTGGCGGGTAAGCCGATTGTGCAGCATATCCGTGAGGCTGCGGAAAATGCCGCGGCAGTGATCGCCATTGGCTCGTGTGCCTCATGGGGCGGGGTGCCTGTCACCGGCGGCAACCCAACCGGCGCAGTGAGCCTGTCTGAGGCGCTGGGTGGCAAGCCAGTGATTAATATTCCGGGCTGCCCACCGAATCCGCAGAACTTCTTGGCCACGGTGGTACACCTGATCACCTTCAACTCGGCACCGAAGTTGGATGCGGAAGGTCGACCAACGTTTGCCTATGGCCGTTTGATCCACGAACACTGCGAGCGTCGTCCACACTTTGATGCTGGCCGTTTTGCCAAAGAGTTTGGCGACGAAGGCCATCGCAATGGTTGGTGCTTGTATCACCTTGGCTGTAAAGGCCCAGAAACCTACGGTAACTGCTCGACGCTGGAGTTTTGTGACATCGGCGGCGGTATCTGGCCGGTCGGTATTGGTCACCCTTGCTACGGCTGTAATGAGCAGGGCGTGGGCTTTACCAAAGGCATTCACCAACTGGCAAACGTGGAAAACCAGACTCCGCGTTCACAAAAACCGGATCTGAATAACCGCCAAGGTGGGGATGTTTCACCAACGGCGGCGGGGATCATCGGTGGCGTGGCCGGTTTGGTCGCGGGTGTTAGTTTGATGACTGTGCGTGAGCTGGGTCGCCAGCAGCGACAAAAACGCGAAGCAGAAGCGCGGCAGCACGACGCAGACTCACACAAGGAGTGATGCCGTGGATAGACGTAATTTCCTCAAGCTGGCTGCTGCGGGCGCGGTGGCTGGCGGGCTTTCCCCTTGTGCGGTGGCGCGGGAAAATCTTAAACCGATCCCCGGTTCACTGGGGATGCTGTATGACTCTACCTTGTGCGTGGGCTGTCAGGCCTGCGTGTATAAGTGTCAGGAGGTCAACCATTCTGAGCTGAACCCGAAAGGGGAACAGACTTGGTCGAACAATGACAAGCTCGATGCCTACACCAATAACATCATTCAGGTGTGGAGCAGCGGTGATGGTAAGCACAAAGACCAAGTCGAAAACGGCTACGCCTACATCAAAAAGCAGTGCATGCATTGTGTTGACCCGAACTGCGTATCGGTGTGTCCGGTGCAGGCGCTGCGTAAAGATCCGAAAACCGGCATCGTCCATTACGACCCGAGTGTGTGCACCGGTTGTCGTTATTGCATGATTGCCTGTCCGTTTAGCGTACCGAAATTCCAGTATGACGATCCGTTAGGCCAAATTCACAAGTGTCAGCTGTGCAACCAAAACGGCGTTGAGCGTTTGAATCAAGGTTTGCTGCCGGGCTGCGTGGAAGTGTGTCCGGCGGGCGCGGTGATCTTTGGTACCCGTGAAGAGCTGCTGGCGGAAGCTAAAAAGCGTTTGGCGATGAAAGCGGGCGAGATGTATGCCTATCCGCGCCAGACTGTGAACAGCCATGATCGCTATGAAAAAGCGATCCCGCATTACCAAGACCATGTCTACGGCGAAAAAGAAGGCGGTGGCACGCAGGTGCTGACGTTGGCCGCAGTGCCATACGAAAACCTGAACTTGCCGAAGCTCGATGAACGCTCCACCGGCTCTCGCTCCGAAACAGTACAACATACGTTGTACAAAGGGATGGTATTGCCGATCGCCGCGTTTGCCGGTTTGGCCATGTTGACCCGCCGCAGTACCAAAAAATCCGAGCATCATGATGAGCATAAAACTCATCATCGCGAAGAAACCGATAAGAAGGATGATGATCATGGCACACGCTGATGCTAAACCACTGGGTGGGCGTCTGGTCAGCTGGCCGGTGCTGTTCTTTGCCCCGTTTGCGGTTCTGTGTGGGGTAATTATCCTCAAGCGTCTGTTTTTGGGCTTAGCCTCCGTGTCTGGGTTGAACGGCGGTTATCCGTGGGGCTTGTGGATCTCCTTTGATCTGTTGATCGGTACCGGCTTTGCCTGTGGCGGCTGGGCGCTGGCGTGGGCGGTGTATGTGTTTAACCGCGGGGAATATCACCCGTTGGTGCGACCGGCACTGTTGGCTAGTTTGTTCGGTTATGCCTTAGGTGGCCTGTCGATCACCATTGACGTGGGTCGTTACTGGAACCTGCCGTATTTCTACATTCCCGGTCACTTCAACGTGAACTCGGTGTTATTTGAAACCGCCGCCTGTATGACGGTGTATATCGGGGTTCTGGTGTTGGAGTTCGCGCCTGCGGTGTTAGAGCGCTTTGGTTGGAAAGTGCAGCTGAAATGGCTTAACAAAATCATGTTCGCCATTATTGCACTCGGTGCGCTGTTGCCGACCATGCACCAATCGTCGATGGGTTCATTGATGATTGCTGCCGGCCATAAGATCCATCCGCTATGGCAAAGCTATGAAATGCTGCCGGTGTTCTCACTGTTAACCGCCTTCATCATGGGCTTTTCCATCGTGGTGTTTGAGGGCTCGCTGGTGCAGGCTGGGTTAGCGGGGAAAGGGCCGAATGAGAAGGCGCTGTTCTATCGCTTGACCAAAGTGATCGATATTTTTCTGATCTTGTTTATCGCGCTGCGATTTGCGGAGATTGTCATCAACGGCAAAGTGAATTATCTCGGTCAGTTTGACCACTATGCGCTGCTGTTCTGGGCTGAAATTGCCCTGATGATTTTCCCGTTACTGGTGTTCCATTGGGATACCACCCGTAATGATTCCCGCCTGCTGTTTTTGGGCGCGCTTAGCATGCTGCTTGGTTCAGCGCTGTGGCGGTTGAATTATTCCCTGATCGCATTTAATCCGGGTGAGGGATACCACTATTTCCCAACCACGGAAGAAATTTTGATTTCGGTGGGCTTTATCGCCATTGAAGTGTGCGCCTACCTGTTGTTAATCCGTATTTTGCCAGTCCTGCCGTCACTTGAGCGTGTACACCAGGATTATCAGGCCAGCCATGATGTTCGAGGTAAAGAATGAGCCAGCGTATTACTATCGATCCGGTTACTCGGATTGAAGGCCACCTGCGTATTGACTGTGAAATTGCCAACGGCAAAGTGGTGAAAGCTTGGTCATCCGGCACCATGTGGCGTGGCATGGAAGAGATTGTGCAAGGCCGTGATCCGCGCGATGCGTGGATGATCATGCAGCGGATCTGCGGGGTGTGCACTAACATCCACGCCATTGGTTCGGTGCGAGCGGTGGAAAGTGCATTGAACTTGAATGTGCCAGTGAACGCGCAGTACATCCGCAACATTATTCTGGCTGCCAGTAACATTCATGACCACGTGGTGCACTTTTATCAGCTGTCGGCGCTGGATTGGGTGGATATCACTTCGGCGCTGCAAGCCGATCCGGTGAAGGCTTCACAAATGCTGAAAGGCGTATCGAGCTGGCAGCTAAATAGCCCACAAGAGCTGACCAAGGTACAGAACAAGATCCGCGCGCTGGTGGACAGTGGCCAGTTGGGGATTTTCGCCAATGGTTACTGGGGCCACCCAACCATGAAGTTGCCGCCAGAAGTTAACCTGATTGCGGTGGCGCACTACATGCAAGCGTTGGAATACCAGCGCGATGCGAGCCGCGTGGTGGCTTTGCTGGGTGGTAAGAGCCCGCATATCCAAAACTTGGCCGTGGGTGGTGTTGCCAACCCAATTAATCTGGATGGTATCGGCGTGCTGAACATGGAACGCCTGATGTACCTGAAGACCTTTATCGATCGCTTAAACGGCTTTATCGAGCAGGTCTACATGCCGGATGCGGCGATTATCGCCAGCTTCTACCCAGAATGGCTGCAATCGGGCCGTGGGGTGACGAACTATCTGTCAGTGCCAGAATTGCCGACCGATAACCAAGGCGGCAGTTTCCTGCTGCCGGGCGGTTACATTAAAAATGGCGACATGAGCACCTTCCGCGCCATTGATTCGCATAAAGATCAGTTCCTGATCGATGGGATCGCCGAAAGTAGCAAGCATGCTTGGTATCGCGATAACGAACCTCTGCACCCATGGCAGGGCAAGACGCGGCCGAACTACACCGGCTGGAACGAAGACGGTAAATATTCGTGGGTGAAAGCGCCAACGTTCTACGGCGAAACCGTGGAAGTGGGGCCGCTGGCGAACGTGCTTTGTATGCTGGCTGCCGGTCACGAAGGCACCAAACAGCATATGGATACCGTGCTGGGTCTGTATCAGAAACTCAGTGGTAACACCCTGACGCCGCAAGAGATGCCGTCCACCATGGGCCGCGTGTTGGCGCGTGCTGTACGCTGTGCGGTGATGAAAGACACGCTGGCGCACCAGTGGCAAGCGCTGATCGACAACATTGGTCGCGGTGATTACGTGGCCTATATCAAGCCTAACATCCCGGCTGATACTGAGCTGCGCGGTGTGGGTTTTGAAGAAGCGCCACGCGGCATGCTGTCGCACTGGATTGTGATTAAAAACGGCAAAATTGCTAATTATCAGGCGGTCGTACCTTCTACGTGGAACTCCGGTCCACGCAACCAAAATGACGAGCCGGGGCCGTATGAAGCGGCGCTGGTCGGCACACCGGTGGCAGATCCGGAAAAACCGCTGGAAGTGGTGCGCACGGTGCACTCGTTTGACCCTTGCATGTCTTGTGCGGTACACATTGTGGATACCCGCGGTCAGCAAGTGACCGAAGTGAAGGTGCTGTGATGCAAAATCCGGTACTGGTGCTTGGCATCGGCAATTTGTTGTTGTCGGATGAAGCCATTGGTGTCCGGGCGGTGGAAGCGCTGGAGGAGCGCTTCCATCTGCCGCCGCAGGTTGATGTGCTGGATGGCGGCACCTGTGGCATGGAGCTGATTGGGGATATGGCCGATCGTGAACACCTGATCATTGCCGACGCCGTTCTGACTGGTGATGCGCCGGGCACGGTGGTGACGCTGCGCGATGAAGAGGTGCCGACACTGTTTAGCCGCAAAATTTCTCCGCATCAGTTGGGGCTGTCGGATGTGTTGTCGGCCCTCAAACTGACCGACGAGTTTCCGCAACGTCTGACTCTGATCGGGGTGGTGCCGGAGTCTGTCGAGCCACGCATTGGCCTCACCGACACGGTTAGTAACAAACTGGATCAGGTTGTGATGGGTTTGTGCGGGGCATTGGCGGAGAGTGAGGTTACAGTAACACCTAAAGATGTTCCGCTTAACCGTAATCAACAGCTGATTGATTCTGAAGCTTTTTCAGACTGTCAGGTAGATAGTCAATCAGACAGACAAGGAGTTCTCTGATGTGTATCGGTATTCCCAGCCGGGTGTTATCCGTGAATGGTCAACTGGCCTGTGTGGAGAGTTTCGGCCAGCAGCGAGAAGTGAGCCTGCTGTTGCTGGATGAACCGGTCAACGTTGGCGATTACTTGTTGGTTCAAGTCGGCGGTTTTGCGGCGAGTCGCATGAGCGCCGAAGATGCTGAAGCGTCGCTGTCGGCGATGCAGGCGCTGTTAAATGGCGATTTGCCGGATGATTTGATTGCGGATGCCGATTTGCCCTCCGCCATGCGCTATTCGGAGGTGTCGAAATGAACCTCGACACCTTGCTGCGCCAAGAAGCGCAAGCGTTCGGGCTCAGTGATATCGATTTGAATCAAGAGCTGGGTTTGTTTCCTGATGTAGCGCCAGTGACTCCAGCTCCAGCTCCAGCTCCAGCTCCTGCACGTGAGTGGCTGGGTTTTGCCACCAATCCGGCAGCGTTGTTGGAGCAGACGTTCAGCGAGATTGCACAAGGCGAGATGCAGACGCTGCCTTTTTTCCGCGCACAAGTGCCGGTTCGCGCGCTGGGTTTTCAGTGCTACGAAGGGCAGTGGGTTGGGGTCATGCTAACGCCTTGGATGCTCAGCATTCTGGTATTACCGGGGCCTGACCAAGTCTGGGATTCGCGCCCGCTGGGTGAACGTTTGGGCTTGCGTCTACCGTTTGGCAATGCGGTATTTCACGTTAGCGAAATTGAGGCTATCGGGCAGTATTTGTCCTGCTCGCTGATGTCGCCGCTGGATCCGACTATGTCAGCCGAGCAAGCTTTGCAACTGGCAACGGATATTTCCCGTCAGGTTTTAGCCATTCCGGTGACGGATGTCGATGCGCCACAGAATTTGTCGCGTCGCGCCTTGCTCAGTGGCCGTCGCTACGCCGCAGAGCCGCAGCCTCAGTCAGTAAGTAAGTAGTAAATGGACTTGTGTGATGCCGGATCAACAACCTAAGCCCATTACCGTGCAACCAACAGCAAACACACTGCCGTTTACCGGCGGTGTGCGTGTGCAATTGCAACTATCACCACTGGCGCAAGGGCGCGTAGCGCTGGCGGCGCAGGTCAGCTGCGTGCGGCCAGATGCAGGGCGCGCTCTGGCTGGTTTGCCTATCGAAACGGCGTGGCAACGTCTGCCACATTTGCTCTCGTTGTGTCCGATTGCGCAGCAAACAGCCGCCGCGCAAGCCTTTGCCACGTTAGCGCCCGCGCAACCATCCCTCGTTTTACTTCCGGCTCAGATACAAAGTCCGCCAACTGAACAGCTAGCGGCAGAGTGGATGCGTGAACATGCGTGGCAAAACTGGCAACTGTTAGCGCTGGATGGCGATGCAATGCCCTTTTTGGCCGATACCCGCGTCTTACGTCACCCCGATCGACAAGGTTGGGAAACCGCATTTACTCATCTGTGTGGCTTGAGCGCCGAGGCATTTTGCTCGTTGGCCTCTTTTGAGGATTGGATGGCGTGGATGCAATACTCCACCGCGCCCTATCCGGCATTACTGCACCGCTATCTGCCGTTGCTTTCGTTTGGCGCGCAGTCAAGCTGTTCGCAGTCGGAAAGTGGGGCATTTGGTCGGCAATACGCACATCCCCTGATTCAGGCATTGATTGGCCGTTATGGCAACGGCATCGCCGCCCGTTTAACCGCGCGCTGGCTGGAAATGGCGCGTTTGATTGCGGAGCCGGCGGAGCAAGTTGTTCTCTCTGGCGTAGACCAAACGGCTACGTGCGAGAAGGGCGAATCATCGGATATGTCGCCGAGTACATGGCAAGTAAGCGGCCACGCGATGGCGTCGCGCGGCAGTTTGTCTCATCGCATCACGGTGCAGAATACCGCCAGCGATGAGGATCCTAAACTTGCTCGTTGGCAGATTGCTCGCTGGGAAATCGATGCGCCTACTGATCGTTATTTTGCCCGCGGTGGACTACTGGAGCAGGCGCTGAATGGCCAAACGGCCGACGATCAGCAACAAGCCTTGCGCGCGACAGAATTGTTGCTGCGCGCGATAGATCCTTGTGTTGGCTTTGAGATCGTCTGTGCACCCATTGAGGTACAGAAAGATGCGACAGCATGAGGCAACAAAATCAAAAGCGTCATTGTGAATTGACGCATTTAATCGAGAACATTAACGCTGGCCGTGCGAAGAATCGCGGCCAGCGCAGACTCATCGGAAACAGGCAGAACTGACATGCATGAAATGGCGCTATGCGAAAGTGCGATGCAGGTAATTGAGCAGCAAGCCGCGCAAAATGGCGTGCGGCGCGTAACCGCCGTGTGGCTGGAAGTCGGCGCACTGGCGTGTGTCGAAATTTCTGCGCTGACCTTTTGTTTTGACGCCGTTAGCCGTAACACGCTGGCGGAAGGGTGTAAACTGCACGTGCGGGTCAAACCGGCACAGGCATGGTGCTGGGACTGCTGTCAGACCGTGGTGATCAATCAGCGCGGCGAGGCGTGTCCGCATTGTCAGGGATACCGTCTGCGTGTGGATGACGGTGAAACATTACGAATTCAGGAAATAGAGGTGGAATAACCATGTGTACGACATGCGGTTGCGCCGAAGGCGAAGTCCGGATTGAAGGGGATGCACACGGACAGCATCATTCTCATGTTCATCACCATGATCATGGGCACGGGCATGCTCATAAACATAGTCATAGCCACCATCATGGTCATACCCATGATCATTCACATGAGCATTCTCACGGTCATGATCATTCACATGGACACCACCATGATCACCACTCGCATGCGCATCAAGCGCAGAGTAGCGCAGCCAGTGCCGTGCCAGCGGTCGGCGAGCTAAGTGGTAATGCGGGCAGTGTTGTTGTCCACCATCACTATCACCATAACGGCGATGTGCATCATCATTACCATTATCACTTTCCGGTAAGAGGTGACAACGTCACACTGGCTGACCATCATGACCATCATGACCATCATGACCATCATGACCATCAGCACGCGCACCATCACCATGCCGCACCTGTTGAAGCAGAAGAGCCGGCACTGCAGCCGCAAGGTGAGCAGGATGACATGCATTATGGCCACGGTCTTGCCGGCGCCCATGCTCCGGGGATGAGCCAGCGCCGCATGCTGCAAATCGAATTAGATATTCTGGGCAAAAACAACCATATCGCAGCTCACAATCGCGAAGATTTCGCCGCGCAGCAAATTCTGGCGCTGAATTTGGTGTCTAGCCCAGGCTCCGGTAAAACCACATTGCTGACTGAAACCTTGCGCCGCTTGCAAGGGCAGCGTCCGTGCGCCGTGATTGAAGGTGACCAGCAGACCAGTAATGACGCCGAGCGTATTCGCGCCACCGGTGTGCGCGCGATTCAGGTCAACACCGGTAAAGGTTGCCATCTGGATGCGCAAATGGTGCGTGATGCCTCCGAGCGTTTAGCACCCGAGTCAGGCAGCATTTTGTTTATCGAGAACGTCGGTAATCTGGTGTGTCCGTCCAGCTTTGATCTTGGCGAACGCCATAAAGTGGCGATTTTGTCGGTGACCGAAGGGGAAGACAAGCCGCTGAAATACCCTGATATGTTTGCTGCGGCGTCCCTGATGCTGCTGAATAAAACCGATCTATTGCCTTATCTGACCTTTGATGTGGATGCTTGTATTGCCAATGCGCGCCGCGTCAATCCGGATATCCGCGTGATTCAAGTTTCTGCGCGTAGCGGCGACGGCATGGACGAATGGCTGGGCTGGCTGGAGGAGCAGGTATGTGCCTAGGCATTCCGGGGCAAATTGTCGCCATTCGTGATGAAGCTAGCGTGACCGCCGTAGTGGATGTGTGCGGCGTCAAACGTGAAGTGAATGCTGCGCTGGTATGTACCGGCGCTCCGGCTGATCTGATTGGTCAGTGGGTATTGGTGCATGTGGGGTTTGCCATGAGTTTGCTCGATGAGCAAGAGGCGCAGGCGACCCTCGATGCGCTGCACAGCATGCAGGCGCTCGGTCACGAAGTGGATGACTTTGGTGCGCTGAATGGTCAAGCAGCGCAGACCGCGGAGAGCGCGTCATGAATTCGATGAAGTTTGTCGATGAATTTCGCGATCCGGCGCTGGCGACCAGTTTGCTGGCGCGCATTCAGAGCGTAATGCAAACGCTGCCTTACAATGCACAAAAGCCGCTGCAACTGATGGAAGTGTGCGGCGGCCATACCCATGCCATCTTCAAGTTCGGTTTGGATCAGATCTTGCCCGACAGCATCGAGTTTGTGCACGGACCGGGCTGTCCAGTGTGCGTACTGCCGATGGCGCGTATTGATGCCTGTATCGACATCGCCGAGCGCGATAACGTGATTTTCTGTACCTTCGGTGATGCCATGCGCGTCCCTGGGCGGCGTGGCGCACTGCGCGACGCCAAAACCCGTGGCGCGGATATCCGTATCGTGTATTCGCCACTCGATGCATTGGCTATCGCGCGCGATAATCCCCATAAGCACGTGGTCTTTTTTGCTCTCGGTTTTGAAACTACCATGCCAAGTACCGCGCTGACGGTGCAGCAAGCGCGTCGCGAGGGGTTGAGTAACTTCAGCATCTTTTGCCAGCACATCACCATCATCCCAACATTGCGAACTTTGCTGCAACAACCGGACGTGCGCATTGATGGCTTCCTCGCGCCGGGCCATGTCAGCATGGTGATCGGTGCCGAGCCGTACCGTTTTATTTGCGATGAGTTCGCCAAACCGCTGGTGATCACCGGTTTTGAACCGTTGGACATCTTGCAATCGATCTTAATGCTGGTGGAGCAAGTGGCTGAAGGCGTGGCGCGGGTCGATAACCAATATCGACGCATCGTGCCAGACGCAGGCAACAATCTGGCGCTTGGCGCGATGGATGACGTGTTTATCCTGCGCCCAAGCAGTGAGTGGCGGGGGCTGGGTGAAATTGAACACTCCGGCGTGATGTTAAGTGATGCTTATGCTGAGTTTGATGCCGAGCGGATCTTCCAGCCACAGGTTGGCGCGGCCGCTGATGACCCACGCGCCCGTTGTGGCGATGTGCTGACTGGCCGATGCAAACCGGCAGATTGCCCACTGTTTGGCACCGGTTGTAATCCACAAAACGCATTTGGTGCGCTGATGGTGTCTTCGGAAGGGGCGTGCGCCGCCTACTACCAATACCGCCGTCAGGCATGATAATCAGAACCTTTTTTAAGCGATAAACAACAAATCGAGATAACCATGAGTACACAGCGCCAAGACGTGGTAACACTGGCTCACGGCAGTGGTGGCGAAGCGATGCAAACCCTGATCCGCGATCTGTTTATGCAGGCTTTTGCCAACCCGATGCTCACGCGCCAAGAAGATCAGGCGCGGATCCCGCTGGCTGAACTGGCTGCAACCGGCGATCGGCTAGCGTTCAGCACTGACAGTTTCGTGGTCGACCCGATTTTCTTCCCTGGGGGAGATATCGGTAAACTGGCAGTCTGCGGTACGGTCAACGATGTCGCCGTCGGCGGCGCTATCCCGAAATACCTCTCTTGTGGCTTTATTCTCGAAGAGGGGCTGCCACTGGCAGATTTAGATCGCGTGGTTCGCTCGATGGCCGTTGCTGCCGCAGAAGCGGGCGTACAAATAGTTACTGGCGATACCAAAGTGGTGCATCGCGGTGCCGCTGATAAGATTTTCATCAATACCGCGGGTATTGGCGTGATCCCTCCCGCGGTGCAGTGGGGCTGTGACCAAATTCGCGTTGGCGATAGAATTATTGTGAGCGGTACTTTGGGCGACCACGGAGCCACTATCTTGAATTTGCGTGAGCAAATGGGGCTAGATGCCGATCTGCAAAGTGATTGTGCGCCGCTCAATGGCATGATTGCCGCGCTGCATCCTATCGCGGGGGTTCGAACCTTGCGCGATGCGACCCGTGGCGGCGTGACTGCCGTATTGCACGAGTTTGCGCAGGCTAGCGGTTGCGGCATGATGATTGCTGAATCGGTATTACCGGTGCAACCGGTGGTGCGCGGTGTCTGCGAGCTGTTGGGGCTTGACCCGCTCAATTTTGCCAATGAAGGGAAACTGGTGCTGATTGTGGCCGAAGAGGCTGAAGAAGCCGTGTTGGAGTGCTTGCGTGCCCATCCGTTGGGTCGTCATGCCACATGTATTGGCTCAGTAACCGAAAATCGGCAAGTGAAAGTAATGGGGGCGTTTGGCGCAGCGCGTCTGCTCGATTTACCGCACAGCGAGCCATTACCGCGCATTTGCTAACGTCCTAACAGTTAAAGAAAACGCTAAAGCAAAACGAAAGCAAAGATAAAAATAGAGATAAAGGGATAAGCCGCTGTTTGTGATAAAACGGCGGCTTTTTCATGTACGCAATTCGTTCATGACTTGTTTACTCGGTAACGCAAAGTGAAATCCTTAAAAAACAAACAAAAGAGATTTCAAGATAGATATCAAGATAGAGCAATATCAAAAGGGATAGGGAGCCGTAAGACAAATAAAAAGTGGAAGGATAACAGCGAAAAAGCAAAGCTGAAATGGATAGGGCGAAGAGAATCAACTAGATATAACGCTAAAGTAAATAGCGTCAGTAGTTATTAATAATAGTTATCAATAATACTGGCGCTGCAGTGATTGCGGCTCATTATAAAATGGTGGCAATTGCCATCACCGTGATACCGACAATGATGGATAGAACATAACGTTCAAGAGGAAGATTTATTATCCGGTGAGGCAGGTTTTTGCTCGTTTAACCCAGGCATCTCCATATGTGCGCTGTTCTCGTTCTGACCACTCAGTGCACGTTTGAAATCGCGTACCGCACCGCCTAGATCACGACCCACATTACGCAGGTTTTTGGTGCCAAACACCAATACGACAATCAGGCCGATCAGTAAGAGCTCCTGAATTCCGATTCCGCTTAATCCCATGATTATTATCTCCGGTTAAATAAACCGTCCCGATAATAGCCACGAATGAATCGTTACCGCAAACCCTTTTTAGACTGCCAATTGTTTCATATCTTTAATGGCGTGAGAATGGTGGTCGTTAATTTTTATCGTGCATTGACTCGCGCAATAAAATAACGACCACCTAATTTAGATTTTAAGCGGGTAGCATTAAATTCTAAATTGCAGGGTCAGTTTCTGCAGATTATTGGCCAAGGCACTTAAATCTTCACAGGCTTTAGCGGTTTGGTTCGAGCCTTCCACTATCTCAAAACTGACGTCATTAATATTGCTGATATTAATATTCAGCCCTTCAGATACGGCATTTTGCTCTTCCGTGGCGCTGGCAATTTGGGTGTTCATGTCATTAATGAGCAGAATATTTTCGCTCATCCGATTAATGATATTGCCAGAGTTCTGCACCTGCATCACGCCTTCATTCATCCGTGTTGAGCTGGTGACCATTGCGCTTTCCGCGGCGTTGGCTTTTTGCTGAAGATTTTCAATGATCGCATTGATCTCAGTGGTGGACTCTTGGGTGCGATGGGCGAGAGTACGCACCTCATCAGCAACCACCGCAAAGCCACGACCTTGTTCACCGGCACGTGCCGCTTCGATAGCCGCATTCAGCGCCAGCAAGTTGGTTTGATCGGCAATCCCGCGGATCACATCAATCACCACACCGATGCGCGAGCTTTCTTGCTCCAGCTCATGCACGACTTGACCCGCTTGTTGCACATCCACAGACACTTGCTCGATAGTTTCGATGGTCGCTTTGATGATATTACGGCCCGATTCCGCTTCCGAGGCCGCATTTTTCACTGCATTCGCCGCTTCTTCGGCATTGCGCGACATATCATTGGCTGTCGATTGCATCTGGTTCATGGCGGTGGCTAGTTGTCCCAGTTGATCTTGCTGGTTTTGCATCCCAGAGTTGGATTGCAAAGATACCGCGCTCACTTCTTCGGCGGCGCTACTGAGCTGTGAAGTGCTGGTGGCGATATCGGTGATGATATGGTGCAGATTCAAACGCATCTGCTCGATTTCGCGCGCTAACATGCCCAGTTCATTGCGGCTTTTGTCGATGTGCGGCTCTGCCAGATTCTTGCTAGAGATTTTGTGTGCCGTTGCTAGTAGCTGTTGCAGCTGTTGCGTCAGCTGACTGCTGACCAACCATGCCAGCGCAACACCGACTACGCTGAACAGTGTCACCAGAACCAGACGGAGCAGTGACATGCTCTGCTGCTGCTCCAGATTCTTCTCGGCAACCATGTAGCCGCGCTCACCAATAAACTGCGACATCGCGACCAGATTCTGGTTGATCTCCGCGCCTAGGCTGTCGGTATCCTTGTCCGCTTGCATGTAAGCATCAATGCCATTACGGATATTTTTCAGGGCGGTTTCATAACGGGTTGCCAGCGTCACGATCTCTTCGGTTCGTTTATCGTAGCGGCTGTATGGCGTCAGTTTTTTCAGGGCAGAGGTCAGAAAGTTGATGGATTTATCCAATTCACCAACACGCAAACCCGTTTGGAAAGAGTTGAAATAGATCCGCGTTTTGGCGATATCGGTCATCGCATCAATCAAAATATTACGATACTCATGGCCAAACTGGGCAGAAGAAACATACACCAGATAATCATCGAATTTGGCCCCAGAGCCGGTGACGCCGTAACGCACCTGATCATCAATCGTGTAGTGATATTGCACCATGCTGCGCGCCGCTTTGTTGTAATCGCTCAGCACGCTTTTCAGTTTGTAGCCGGCATCGGTGACCGGTTGATATTGGTCAGCAGATTTCAGCATGGCATCTAACGCATTTTCAGCATTTTTAGCGGCATTCAGATCGCGCAATTTGGCAATCGAGTTCAACAGCGCCAGACGGGCTTGCCAAATTTTAATGTTCAGATCGATAGATTGCTGGTTGGTTTTTTCATCCTGCTCGATTTGCGCGGTCAAGATAGTTTGCTGGTGGGACTGGTAACTAAAAAAACCGACAATCATACTGACGGTAAGTAGCCCGACTAATGCTGCCGGTAGGATAACGGAGATCCGAAAGGGAATATTTTTTATACTGAAAAGCATGGAGTACATCTCGATTAAGGGTAGCGGGAAAATTCATACTTTTTTACATCTACCTTATGTCGACGCGATTCCAAATTTATAAAACTGATAAATTTTATATGACAATAACCTGTGATCTAACGATATGCACTGATGATATTTTTGCATGATGTTCAATAAAATCTGCAGGTTACCGAATCTAAATCGCTGAATAATTAACTGTGAGAGGTAACGCTGATGCAGGAGATGAAAGAACAGTCTTGGTTGAAAAAAATACCACCGGTAATCGGGCTGATCCTGATTATTGATGTGCTTTGTATCGTGCTGTTTATGTTTAACTACTTAGGCGCAGGCGCATTAACCCGCTATGGCCTGCTACCGCGCAGTGAGCCGTTATTCATGCCACTGCTGCTCGCACCGCTTCTGCATGGCTCTTGGGCTCATCTGTGGGCGAATCTGCTGCCGTTTACACTGCTTTCATGGCTGGCCAGTCGTTACGGCAGCCGTGAATACATTTTGTTGCTGCTGGTGGTCTGGTTTGGCGGTGGCCTGTTGCTCTGGTGTGTTGGTCGTCCGGCTTACCATATTGGCTTGAGCGGTGTGATTTACGGTTTGTGGGCCTATCTGCTGGTGTATGCCTTAATGCATCGCAGCTTTAAAGCCTTGGCTATTGGGGCCGTGGTATTGGTGCTGTACGCCGTGATGTGGCAAGGACTGATCCCCGGCCAACTGTCAGGGCAATGGCATGTCAGCGTCGAAGGGCATCTATCCGGCGCACTGGTGGGGGGGTTGTATGCCTACTTTTGTGCGCGCAGGCATAAAAAGCGTGAGAGTGAGAATATTCATAAAAATAAATCACGTTAATTAACATGCAGTGGAGAACTTATACGGAATTTACATTTTAATGATGCATGGATAAGAAAAAGTATGTCACTTTTGACTCGAACTGTTAGACCATGTTTCTAAAAGTGCGAGGATTCTCGATATTGCTTAGTGTGTAACCCCCTATAATAGAGTGACCATTTGTCACTCTATTATAGATATAACAATGCTATGCAAGTCTTAGATAATATTTCATTCAAAATTAAGTTTATGCTGCCAATGCTGGTCGCCATAAGCATCTTTGTCGTTTTGTCTGGCATCATCTATCACAGCTTTACTGAACAGCACACTACGACACTGGCATTGCGTCAGGATGTATTACCCGTAAAAGACAATATTGAAGGTGCATATCGCGATCTGTACCAAGTCATTGCGGCAGGGCAAGCACTGGTTGTCGGCGGTGTTAATGAAAAAAACATTAGCTATCAAGAAAATGAGTTCACAGACAATGGTGGTAAAGCAAGAGGGCGCTTGAATAAATTTGCCGTGTTAATTCAAGACGGGTTAGTTCCTCAATCACAGCAACCTGTTCTTGATGAAACATTGAAGCTGTTTGATATCTGGTTTACGCATTATGAGAAATTATTTGCACGCCCTGATTCAGCAAGCTTGTATTACCAACAACATTTTGCCGCGATGGAGGACGATTTTAGAGCATTACGGAAAAGTCTTAACTTACTTAAAGACCAAGTAGAGTTACTCGAAAATAATTTATCAGAGAAAAATTTACTGCTTGCCGAGCAAGCGCAATCACGAATTCTCTTTGGATGCACCATTGCACTGATTCTTTCTTTTGCGATTAGTTATTGGATTAGTCGGATTGGTTTACGCCCTCTGTTTGAACTGACTCATGCGCTGGAAAATATTTCTGATGGCGAAGGTGATTTAAGCCAGCGGCTACAGGTTAAAGGCAGTGATGAAATCTCTCGTCTTGGTCATGCATTCAACCGTTTTGTGACCAAAATTCATCAGACGATCACTGACTCTCATCGTATTGCCGCTGCGGTAGCAGAGGTGAGGGGCCAGCTATTTACGTTATCGGCTGAGATTCATCAAGGTGCTGAGTTGCAGCAAACGGAGCATGACCAGATAGCGTCAGCAATGGAAGGGCAAACTGTGGCCAGTAATCAGGTGCACCGCTGCGCCACGGAAACCGCTGATGCGACGCGTGTACTGATTGATAAAACCGATGCAACGCAGCACGCACTTAAAGAGACCGGTGTGGCACTGGATGGCTTAACTCAACGCCTGAATCGCACTGATACCTCGATTTCCGAACTTAGTCATACTGTGGCAGGTATTACCACGGTAGCAGATGTGATCAGTAACATTGCTGCGCAAACCAATTTACTGGCACTGAATGCGGCGATTGAAGCGGCACGTGCCGGTGAACAAGGACGTGGTTTTGCGGTGGTTGCTGATGAGGTGCGCACACTCGCGAATCGTGTTCAGCACAGTACCGATGAGATCCGCACAATGATTGAAGGCTTACAAGAAAGCAGCCATTTATCGGTGCAATCGATGGAGGAGTGCCAAGAGTACAGCAGTCAAGCGACTGCGCAGATGTCTGGTGCCGCGGATAGCCTAACGCAGATGGAACACGCCATCGCATTAATTCGTGATATGAGCCATCAGGTTGAAGCTGCGTCAGATGAGCAAAATAACCTGAGCCATAATATCGATAATCGTCTACAACAAGCTGTGGCGCACTCGTACTCAATGCGAGAACAGATTGTGGCGATGACACATGCTTGCGAAGCGTTAGAACGAGAAAGTACCAATTTGGATCGAACCCTTTCTAGTTTCCGAGTCTAGTGTGTGATCGGTTATTCCTCTCTAAACCGTAAAAGCGTAATGCCGCCCTGATTGGGCGGCTTTTTTATGTGTGATGGTAGGAGTCTTGAGCAAAGTTTCGTAGGGGGAATAGCGGTATCCTCTGCAAAGATGCATAACCGCGACAGTAAAGTTTTTTACATTTTGATAAATTATTCTTCTAAGTCGTGTTTCCATTAGTTGTAATGGCAATTTGCCAGCAGCCTAGCGTACCGCAAGTTGCTTTCCTCAGTGAAGAGGGCGTAAATAGAAGACGTACCACAACATTGGAGAGTTATTATGAGTCACGAACAGAAGAAAAAGCCGCAGAAAACTCTACAAGAACGCAGAGCTGAAAAACGGGAAAAACGTCATCCGCACGAAGAGCACAGTGATGCGGCTAAGTAAGTTCATACAACGTTAATTTTCTCATCAGTCAACCCGCCTTATTGGCGGGTTTTTTTATGCCTGTTTTGCCTTCGCACTGGTGAAAAAGTAATCAGTGTTTTTTTCTTAAGAAAGCAGTTAACAAGAGAATTTGAATCTGATAAGGGCGCCGAAAGAACTTTCAGACAGGGATCGATAATTTGAATGTGAAAGAATCGGTCGCTGAAAAAACTTGATCTAGATCAATACAATCTTGTGGCTGATCTCGCCTAATACACCACATCTTGTATGTCGTGCTATCATACAATCAATATTTAGTGGTTTGGTTAGTGATAGCGCCTAGCGGAGGAATCTCAGTGAAGCCGGTTGTGATTAAGCGTGACGGGTGCCGTGTACCGTTCGACGGAAATTTGATTAAGAATGCTGTTCTCAGTGCTGCTCGCACTGTGGAGGCTATGGAACCCGCTTATGCTGAAGCCGTTGCACAAGCTGTAGAAGATTCCCTGCAAGGTATGACCGAGGTTGACATTCGGACTATCCAGAATGTGGTTGAAAACCAACTGATGTCCGGTCCACATAAAGCGGTGGCTCGTGCGTACATTGAGTATCGCCATGATCGCGATATCGCGCGTGAGAAATCCAGCCGTCTGAACAACGAAATTCGTGGCCTGATTGAGCAGAGCAACGCCGCGCTGCTGAACGAAAACGCCAACAAAGACAGCAAGGTGATCCCGACTCAGCGTGATTTGCTGGCGGGGATTGTTGCAAAACATTACGCTCTGCAACATTTGCTGCCACGTGATGTGGCGCAGGCGCACGAGCGTGGTGAGCTGCATTACCACGATCTGGATTACTCTCCGTTCTTCCCAATGTTCAACTGTATGCTGATCGATCTCAAAGGCATGCTGACCCACGGCTTTAAGATGGGTAACGCCGAGATTGATACGCCAAAATCGATTTCTACCGCCACGGCGGTAACCGCGCAGATCATCGCGCAGGTAGCGAGCCATATCTATGGTGGTACTACCATCAACCGTATCGATGAAATTCTGGCACCGTATGTCAAAGCCAGTTATGACAAGCATCATGCTGTTGCGGTTGAGTGGGGCATTACTGATCCAGAAGCCTTTGCCTCAGCGCGTACCGAAAAAGAGTGTTATGACGCCTTCCAATCTCTGGAATATGAAGTCAACACGCTGCACACCGCGAACGGTCAAACGCCGTTTGTGACTTTCGGTTTTGGTCTGGGCACCTCTTGGGAATCCCGCTTGATCCAGCAGTCGATCCTGAAAAACCGGATTGCCGGTCTGGGCAAAAAGTGCAAAACCGCGGTATTCCCGAAACTGGTGTTTGCGGTAAAAGATGGCCTGAACCACAAAAAAGGCGATCCAAACTACGATATTAAGCAGCTGGCGCTCGAGTGTGCAACGAAGCGCATGTACCCAGATATCCTGAACTACGATCAAGTTGTGAAAGTCACTGGTTCGTTTAAGACCCCAATGGGTTGCCGTAGCTTCCTCGGTACTTACGAAGAAGATGGCGAGCTGATCCATGATGGTCGTAACAACTTGGGTGTAGTCAGTCTGAACCTGCCACGTATTGCGCTGGAAGCGGGTAATGACGAAGAGGCGTTCTTCCGTCTGTTGGATGATCGTCTGGATCTGGCGAAAAAAGCACTGCAGACTCGCATCAGCCGTCTGGAAGGGGTTAAAGCCCGTGTTGCACCAATCCTGTATATGGAAGGGGCATGTGGCGTACGCCTGAAGGCCGATGACAGCGTTAGCGAGATCTTTAAAAACGGTCGTGCTTCGGTGTCTTTGGGTTATATCGGTCTGCATGAAACTATTAATGCGCTGTATGGCACCGAAACCCACGTGTACGATTCCGAAGCGCTGCGTGCCAAAGCCATCGCTATCGTACAGCGTCTGCGTGATGCCACTGATGCATGGAAAAAAGAAACGGGCTACGGCTTTAGCCTGTACAGCACCCCGAGTGAGAACCTGTGCAGCCGTTTCTGCAAAATTGACACCAAAGATTTCGGCGTGGTGGCTGGTGTGACCGACAAAGGTTACTACACCAACAGCTTCCACTTGGATGTCGAAAAGCAGGTGAACCCGTACGACAAGCTGGATTTCGAAATGCCGTATCCGGCCATCGCCAACGGCGGTTTTATTTGCTATGGCGAATATCCGAACATGCAGCACAACGTTGAAGCGTTGGAAGATGTGTGGGATTACAGCTATAGCCGCGTGCCGTATTACGGTACCAACACGCCAATCGATGAGTGCTACGAGTGTGGTTTCACCGGTGAGTTTGAATGTACCAGTAAGGGCTTTACCTGCCCGCGCTGTGGCAACCATGAGCCGACCAAAGTGTCTGTAACTCGCCGCGTGTGTGGTTATTTGGGCAGCCCTGATGCGCGTCCGTTCAACCACGGCAAGCAAGAAGAAGTGAAGCGTCGGGTTAAGCACCTGTAATCGACAGACTGCCGCGACACACTCGTTCTATCGCCATAAACGGAGATAGTGGTAAAAAGCAGTAAAAATTGTCGTAGCGGTCAATTCAATATCAACACCGGTGATGCATTGCCCGTTGGGCAGGGTATCCCGGTGTTATTTTTGCCATCGGAAGGCCGCCAACAGCGCGAGCGCTGGGCATCAACGGCAAATTCAATCGGCAAAGGTTAAAAGAGTAACGTGAACTACCATCAATATTATCCCGTGGACGTGGTTAACGGCCCAGGAACCCGCTGCACGCTGTTTGTGTCTGGCTGTGAGCACCAGTGTCGCGGTTGCTACAACCAATCAACGTGGCGCACGGATTCTGGCCATCCGTTTACGCAGGCGATGGAAGATCAGATCATCGCTGATCTGAACGATCCGCGTATTCGTCGTCGTGGTTTGTCATTGTCGGGTGGTGACCCATTGCATCCGGCCAACGTCTCGGCAATCTTGGCGCTGGTTAAGCGGGTGAAAGCGGAGTGCCCGGGCAAAGATATCTGGCTGTGGACTGGTTACACGCTGGCAGAGTTAACTCCCGAGCAGCAAGCGGTGATCCCGTATATTGATGCTTTGGTTGATGGTAAGTTCGTGCAAGAGCAAGCTGACCCAGGTTTGGTCTGGCGTGGCAGTGCCAACCAGATTATTCACCGCTTCAAACTGTAATCTGCCTAAAGCCGGCACTAGCGTGATATAGCAAACATCGATCACGCTTATCGATAAGGGACGTGCGGCGCTTATAGCTTGCCGTCGGTTCTAAGCGTGCTCGTCTTCATGACTAAAACAGAGGTTGGACGAATTTTAACTAGCCTCTGTTCTTACCGTACTCTGTGCCCTCGACTTTCTCTGTTGCACCCTCCGACGACTCACCTTTTGATACCAGTTCCAATTTTGTCTTTTTCTTGCCGGAATGCTTAGCCGCTGGATGCTTTATGTACAGTGGCTAGCGATAATCCCAGTGATGATTAGTCTTAGAGGCTATCCCATTAGGGCGATTTCACTTGCCATTTTAGCGTTGACCGGATGAGCGAAATTCTCACGGACTTGACGTTCGTGCTGGTAGCTAATCTGGTTGCTAATGAAGCTGGCAGTGCGAGTGACATCGACTGGGATAGGCTCTTCGCCGACTTTTAGGCGCGCGGATTTGTGCGCTCTCGGCAGACATGATGGAGGAGAGAAAGATGGACTTGGCCACACCAAACAGAGTCACACCGTCATACACCGGTACCGATATGTCACTGACCGGACAACGCTTATCCGCACGCGTAACGGTGCCGCATTTACTTCGAGATCCACAACCGCTGCGCTTAACCGCCGATGAAGCCGTGTTCTGTCTGTATCCAGATCCACAGTCGATTCAGTGGTGGCGCGTGCGCGCCGTTGAAACCGGTGAAGAAGGGTGGATCCACGACAGTTTCCTGTACCCACAGCCGGAAAGTGAGGGCATATCGTCAACCACAGTCGACTATTTTGCCCGTGAACTGACCACCACTTGCTGCGAGCGCCTGTTTATTTTGGCCGAATGTGATGGCTGGTACTGGGCGGAAAACCAGTTGGGCGAAAGTGGTTGGCTCCCCGTCAGCAGCGTTGAGCTGGAAGAGTAAGGGCGAGTTGGAAGAATATAATGAGCACAGTGACTCACAGGAGAGGCGTTATCCCCTGTGAGTGGCTGACTAGCTTGCGTTGGCGGGCGATTCTCAGGTTTTATGGCCGGAGAATTTATCCATACTGCGGTAAATCCCCATGCCATGCCCACAGATAAGGTCAAACGCTGCCCGTGGCAACAGACCTTTGATCACCGGCAACAGGTTAACAATACCCGGCGTGCGGACAAACGCATCACCGCGTAGCATGCCGGCCCACACTTTCTCGACCACCGCCTCCGGTTTTTGAATCGGGGTGAGCAGTGGCGCTTTCACACCGGCAAACATTCCGGTATCGATATAGCTTGGGGTTACGGTCGTGACTTTGATATTGCGGTAGCCGGCCATTTCCAGCTCTAGTCGCACCGAATCTGACCAACCAATCACCGCCCACTTACTGCCGCAATACACAGACATTTTCGGATTGGAAACCATCCCCGCAGCTGAGGCAATATTGACGATCCGGCCTTCGCCTTTTTCGAGCATGCCGGGTAGAAACTCACGGCAGATATGCATCAAGGCATTGGTGTTGATCGCCAAGGTTTGGTTAATTTCGCGGTGCGAGTGCTCCCAGAATGGTTTACCGACAATGATCCCCGCATTGTTGAACAGAATATCAACGCCACCAAATTGGTTAATCACATCTTGCGCCGATGCTTGTATCGCATTGAGATTACTCACATCCACCACATGATGCAGTACAGTGTGGCCTTCTGCAGCGAAATCATCGGCGGTCGCGTTAAGGGCGGCCTCATTGATATCCCACAGCACCAGTTTGGCGCCGTGGGCGGCTGCTTTACGGGCAAACAGTAACCCTAAGCCGCGCGCTGCCCCTGTGATTAACACCACCTTATTGCGAATATCCATACCTTTCTCCTTTTGAAAAAGGATGTCTCGATTCAGCCGACATCAATATTAAAATATTGATCCTGACGTGTATTCTCAGTCTCGCGTCTTCAGTTAAACTTTTATAGTGTTAATATCAATCTTAGTCAAAAAACGATTACCTTGTTTATATAAAGTCCACCATAATTAATCTGATATAACTCATGAAGGAATAAAATGAGTGCTATATACATAAAAAGAACACATAGCCTGGGGATGGAAAAAGCCAGAAATATCAGCCAGACCGTGGCTGAAGAAATTGCCGGTAAATATCAGATTAGCTGGCAATGGCGTGAGCAGGATCTGATATTTCGTCATCCGGGCGCATCGGGTTACCTCAAGTTGTCCGATGATTCGGTTGTTATCAATATTCGCTTGGGGCTGTTTTATTTACCGTTTGCTGACAGCATTCAACGCGGGATAGAGCAGCAATTAGAGGCCTGTTTTAATTCGCGCTAGGTTGGTTAATGCTAGGCTCATTAACGATAAGCTCATTAACGCTAAGCTCTGCGCTATCAATATTGGCGAAATGGTTAAAACGGCTCTTGATTTCACGTTTTTTACTGTAATTTCGCCAATATTTTTCATCTACCGATGAATGCGACATATTTTGATGCAGATCATGCTTTTTCGGCCTGTTTAGAATGTTTCTTCTAATTGACTTGCGTACGCTTAAATCAGAGCAAGAGCTCTGACCAGTACAACGGGAATAAAGGCAGTCATTAGGAGGCGTGTATGTTAAAGCGTATTTTAAATATCGGTTTTGCCAAAGACGAAGCTGGCAATGCCAATGAGCAGGAAGCGGTTGCCCGTAAAATCTGGCTGGCAGGTTTAGGTGCCTATGCGAAGAGCATGCAAGAAGTCACGTCGCTGTCTGAGAAAGGGCGTTGCATGTTTGACGAGCTGGTTTTCCGCGGCCGCGAAGTTGAAGCGCAGACCAAAGAGCGTGTTGAGAAAACCGCAGAGCAAACTCGCAGTGCGATGCAGCAGCAACTGCATTATCAAGTGCAGCGTTTTACCGGTCTGGAAGTGTCTGTACTGCAAGGTATGGAAGAGAAACTGGATCGTCTGACTGAAGTGATCGCCGCGCTGGAAGCTCAGCAGGCTGCGCAGGAAACCGCTGACGTGAAAGCGGAGAAAGAGCCAGCCAAAGAGGCAGTGAAAGAGACCGTGAAAGAAGAGCATGCTGATGCCAAAACGGCGGCAGCCAAGCGCGTAGTTGGTAAAGTACCAGAAACTCCGGTGAAATAAGGTCTGAGCGTGTACCGGCCTGCCCGGCGCAGGTTCTGCACAGGAGGTTATCATGGAACACTATGTTGCACACAATGCTCCGGCTGAGTCTGATGCTGAGGATGACCTGTTGGCCCGTAATATCTGGTTAGCTGGGCTGGGCGTTTACAGCATGAGCTTACAGGAGGCGCAGTCTCTGGACGGTAAAGCCGAAAGCATGTTTGAGAAGTTGGTCGATTTGGGGCGTGATGTTGAGCAGAAAACACGCCAGCAAGTGGATGACACGCTCGCCAGCAGTGTGGCGGTCGAACAGCGGGTACAGAATCTGTTTACCCGTCTGAGTGGGGTTGATCCTGCCCAGTTAACATCTTTGGATGACAAACTGGCGGCATTGACCGAGCGTGTAGAGAAACTGGCGGCGGCGCGTAAATAATGCCAATGTTCCAGCCTGATCGACGCATGATTGGTGGCGTGACAGCGGTTTAACCTGAACGTGGTTTCAGTGGGTTAAATACCCATTTATTCAAGCATATTTAAGGTTAATGTCGCGCCACACATGCTGCTGATCAGCACACTAAGCACCAACAAAAGCACTAAGATTAGCACTAAGAGAAGTACCAAAGTACAAGACGTGAAAGGGTAACGGCTCAGGTACGAGCCTACAGGGCGAAAACCCAGTCATCTACAGGACTACAGCAGTACGCGCAGTACAGGCAGTAAAGGAGGCTTTTTCATGGCGACACTCTCATTACTCGACTTGGGTTTTGTCGTGTTTGAAAACAATACTACGCCCTTGCACATTTCAGGTTTGATGATTGTCAGCCCTCCGGCTGAACAATCGGATTATGCGGCTCATCTTCACCAATCAATGCTACGTGGTGGGCCGGTGCAAAGCCCGTTTGACCGGGTTTTAGATCTGGGGCTGACACACTTACCCCGTTGGCAGGCCGCGAAATATGTGGATCTGTCCTACCATATTCGGCGCTCCAGCTTGCCTGAGCCCGGCGATCATTATCAGCTGTTGGAGCTGGTATCCCGTATTCATAGCTACGTGCTGGATCGCAGTCGTCCCTTATGGGAAGTCTGGATTATTGATGGCCTGAAAGATGGCAAAGTGGCGGTACTGTTCAAGCTGCATCATTCGTTGGCCGACGGTGTTCGTGCGTCCAAATTGTTTATGCGTAGCTGTCAAACTGATCCGACACAAACCGAATTTGTTCCGTTCTGGGCGACCACCGAACAACCGGATGTCACCGAACGTCAGCAACATAAACAGGCACTGCTGCAAAGCCTGCTTAATCCTGATTTATGGCTGAAGCAATCCAAAGCATCACTGGGGCTGCTCAAACTGTGCTCTGGATTTTTACGCGCAAATGCCGGCAGTGGATTGGGGCTGAAAATGCCGTTTACCGCGCCGCATACGCCGTTTAACCTCAGCCCAGAGCGAGCTCGGCGGGTGACTTTAGTTAGCTTACCGCAGCATCGCTTTAACCAAATCGCCAAACTCACCGGCGTTACTATGAATGATGTGGTGCTGACGGTGTGCGATATGGCGCTGCATCGTTATCTGCAGGCGCATAACTGGAAAGAGCAAAAACCGCTGGTGGCATTGATGCCGCTCAATTTGCGACATGGTGCCGGTAATGAAACGGGGGTCACCAATAAAATGACCCTTGGATTGGTCGAGATGGGGCGCAGTGATGATCCGCCGCTGCGCCGTTTGCACTCCGTGCGTAACTCGACCGAAGGCATCAAGTATCAGGCTTTAGAGCTGCACCCAGACGCTTATTATCAGTATGCGATTTTGGTCAATGCGCTCTCGTTGCTGTCAGGCCGGTTAGGGCTCAATCACTACTTGCCGCCTGCCACCAACATGCTGATCTCTAATGTGCCTGGGGTGAAGGAAACCCTCTATTTCTGCGGTGCCAAGGTGGAGGATGTCTATCCGCTGTCGCTGCTGTTACCGGGGCAAACCCTGAACATCACCTTGCTCAGCTATGCCGGTCATCTCAATTTTGGCTTCGTGTGTTGCCGACGTTCGCTACCGGGATTTGATGTGATTGGGCAATACCTGAAAGAATCGCTGGCGGCGCTGGAGCAGGCGACCTTAAGTGAAGTGGCCAAAGTGGTCCGGCAAAAGGCGGTGGAGTTTCCTGTCGAGTGATAAACCGCTCACCAAGGAGTGAACATGCCAAGCTGGAGTTCGAAAGCGCTGAATAAACTGCTGGCACAGGCAATGCGTGCCCGCCTGCAACGCTGCGATAACGTGGCCGAGCTGCGGGCGGTGATCAGTGGGCTAGATAACATGAGCCATTATGTATCTAGCCCAGCCTCGTTAGAGGCGATCCCTGATACCATTAACGGGGTGCCTTGTGACTGGATCACCACCGGTCAGCCGGTCGGGCAAACCGTGTTGCTGTTTTTCCACGGTGGCGGTTTTTGTCTGAAAGCCTCGGCATTGCATTTCTCGTTACTCGGTAAACTGGCGGAAGTCTGCCATGCGCGCGGCATCATGGTGGATTACCGCTTATCCCCCGAGTTTCCTTATCCGGCAGCAGTTGAAGACTGTTTTCAGGTTTACCGTGGCTTGCTTGAGCAGGGGATTTTGCCATCCCAAATTATTCTAGCCGGGGATTCCGCGGGCGGGAATTTGGTCCTGACTACCTTGCTGCAAATTCGTGAGCACAATATGGCGCAACCGGCATGTGGGATCTTGTTCTCTCCCGCAACTGATATGGCGCTTAATAGCCCCTCAGCGTTTTTCATGCGTAACGAAGACCCATTTTTCGACTTAGGCTCGTTATTGCTGATGCGAAATAGCTATTTGCAGGGGAAATTGCCTTGTGAGCCGCTGATTTCGCCTGTGTATGCTGATTTGCATCAGTTAGCACCGATGATGATTCATGTCGGCTCACTGGAAATCTTGATGGATGACTCAGTGCGTGTAGCGGCACGCGTGCGTGAGCAGCGTGGGGTGGTAGATTTAACCGTCTGGCCGGGAATGCCGCATGTGTTCCCGCTATTTCAGTTGCTGCCAGAGTCTCAAGAGGCGATGAATCGGTGCGCGGCATTTGCTGCCGCACACCTTCAACGAGCGTCTGCCGAGCATGCGCGAGCGGCCGACAAAGAAAGATAAGGGGTCAGAACGGCGGTTAGCCGTCTGATCCCGGTTTGAATCAGTATCTCTTCATCTTCCGCTAACCATTCGCTCTGTGCTGGGCTGCGGGCTTCTGGCGGGGCGTCTTTGCTCATGTCGGTGACGGTGTGATGAGTCAGATGTGGCTCAAAACACAACCAACTTAGCCCCATCAGCACCAGATTATCCGCCAATAATTGCTGCTCATCCTCGTGTAAATACGGGCCAAATCGTGCAATCAAATGATGACTAAACTCCTGCAAACTGCGCAGAACGCGTCGCCATTTGCGCGGTAAGTGAGCCGATACGCCAGCACCTTCTTGCAGGAAAAAGTTTTGATCCCGCAAGATAAAGCGGTAATGACGGCACACCCCAAGCAACGTGTAAAGCAAGGGGAGACAGTCATCCAGCGTTTGCACATCGCTACTGATGTTGCGATTGAGCCGATCAATGGCTAACTGAAATTCAGCCAACAGCGGCAACACCAGCTCTTCTTTGCCGTGGTAATGGTAATAGAGATTACCGGGGCTGATGTTCATTTCCGTAGCGATATCGAGGGTAGTCACCCACGCAACACCGCGCTGGTTGAACAGCAGCAGACTGTGATCCAAAATGCGCTCACGAGTCCCCATATTCAGGCCGTGGTGATATCAGCACTGATCTGCTGTTGCAGATAGCGATATTCAGATTGCATCAAGGCACGGCAATCGCGCACGATATAGTCGGTGACTTTGCCGCCAATAAACGGGATCCCACAGCTGATATCCAGCGTAATTTGGTTCTGACAGCCTTCGGCAGTTGGCGTGATCAGCAAGGTGCCTTCGATGGAAACCGGAATCCCCACTAACTCTACTTTGATGCGGCACTGGTAGTGGTTTTCCTGCAGTTGCCATTGTTCATATTGCTGTAGGCGATTGCTGTCCCCCAGCACGCTACGCAGCATTGCTGGGGCGTTGTTTTTCATGTCACGGCTGGTGGCGATAGTGACACTGTCACCGTTAACTTCGTGGTCCATGACGCGTACTTTGTCTGCTTTCAGCCCCTGATATTTGGCGACGACACGCTCGGGATCAGTAAAGTACGGCAGTAGCTGTTCTGGTGAGCAGGCATAAACATGGGTTTCGTTCAGTTTCATGTTCTGTTCCTTATTGTTTTACAGAGTGTTTTTTACTGATTGTTGTTTTACTCAGTCTGTTCAGGTCCTTTGAAGGCCGGTTTCCCGGCCATCAGAAATGAATACCACGTAGCATGGCCGCAAAGGCGATCATCTCTTGTTGCTGATTTTTATCGGGCAGGTCGCCGCCTTTATCGGCTGAATCGGGGAACATGCGAAACGCGATGTTCATGATTACTTCCGCCATGCGCGGCGACAGCGAGTGGATGACCGCGCCAAAAATGCCCAGTTTGGTCGCGATGCGTTTTGGCTTGTGTACGATGGCATCGACCACCATGTTGGCCGCATCTTCTGGGGTGAGGGTCGGCACGGTGTCGTAAATCCGTGTTGGCGCAATCATCGGCGTTTTCACCAGCGGCATGTTAATGGTGGTAAAACGCACTCCACGATCGGAATACTCGGATGCCGCGCAGCGGCAGAACGACTCCAGAGCCGCTTTCGATGCCACATAAGCACTAAAGCGCGGCGAGTTGGTCAGTACGCCAATCGAGGAAATGTTGATAATGTGGCCATTACGCTGCTCATCCATTTTCGGCAGGCAACCGAGAATCAAACGCAGCGCTCCAAAGTAGTTAATCGCCATGGTGCGCTCAAAATCGTGGAAACGATCATAAGAATCCGCCACTGAGCGACGAATCGAGCGTCCTGCGTTGTTAATCAGCACATCCACTTTATGATGCTCTTCGTGAATACGCTGGATCAGCGCATCACAGGCGGCAGAATCGGACAAATCGCAGATATAGCAAGTCGCGCGGCCACCCGCTTGCTCTACGGCGGCACGAGCTTCCTCTAACTGTTCGGCTTTACGTGCTACCAGCAACAAATGGGATCCGGTTGGTGCTAACCGAATGGCAGTCGCCAAACCAATCCCTGAGCTACCGCCGGTGAGCAGCACCACTTTGTTATGCAGCTGTTCGTGCAGGATTTGGTCGATAAACAGATCGGGGTCGAGGTTACGCTCCCAATAATCCCAGATTTGCGGTGCGTAGCTATCCAGAGAAGGACAGCGGATCCCAGCTGGCTCCAGCAGCTTTTGTGTGCGGCGGTTATCGAAGCGGGTTGGGTAGTTAATCAAGGATAACGCCGAGGCCGGAATGCCGTACTCCGCCAACAGTAAATGGCTAATGCGCTGTACGGGGGGGTAGTTACATAGCATCCCCATCAGATGGCCGGGGATCAGATTGAACAGGCGCGAGTTAAAACGCAGCACCATTTTCGGGCCGTGTCCGGCTTCGGAGAAAATATTGAGCACTTCACCGGTACGGAATGGGCGGCTGTCGGTCAAGTGGAAACACTGGCCGTCTAAGTCTGGCAAGTGCGCCAGATGATCCATGGCATTAACCACGAAATCCACCGGCACAATATTGATGCGTCCGCCTTCGATGCCGAGTAACGGCATCCAGCTGGGCAGGGCATTGCGGATCCGTTGCAAGAACTTGAAGAAGAAATAGGGCCCGTTAACGCGGTCTGCTTCACCGGTTTTGGAGTGGCCAACCACAATCCCTGGGCGATAAATTCGCCACGGAATACGGCACTCTTCGCGCACAGCTCGCTCGGCCAGATGTTTGGTCAGGAAATAGGGTGAGTCTAGATGTTCGGCTTGATCAAACATGGTTTCATCAAAGCAACCACGATACAGGCCGGCCGCAGCAATCGAACTGGTATGGTGGAAGCAACCGGCTTTGAGTTTCTCGGCGCAGGCAATTGCGTTACGAGTGCCGGCCACATTGGCGTCAATCTGAACTTCGGTTTTGGCATCCAGATCGTACAGCGCAGCGAGATGGAAGAAATGGGTGATTTTTCCTTGCAGCACTTGCACCTGTTCGGTGCTCAAACCCAAGAGTGGCTCGGTGATATCGCCATAAACCGCGTGGATGCGTTCAGGGGCGATATTCAGATTAGCGGCGGTTTGCTGTAATTTTTCTGCTGCCGCTTCCGAACGCACCAGACAATATAAATTACCGTTACGGTGAGCAAGTTTTTCCAGCAAAAAGCGGCCGATAAAACCTGTAGCGCCGGTAATAAAGTAACCCATGCTTCTCTCCTTAGAATACCAGGCTATTTGAATGGAAGTCCTTCCATTAATTACTCAGCATGACCGGGCTGTTATGACCTGTCTGAGCAGGTTGTGTGGGAAGATTCAGAACGCCTGAATACCTCTTTACCGGCATAACAGTCAGCCACCAAAAATAATATTCAGGAATGCTGATGTTATTTTGATGTTACATCGCATTCTAGAATAAAGGCAATTGATAGCCGTCAAGAAATGCGAAAAAGATATTTTAAACAGCGACATAAAGTGATGAGTCTGAAATAGTTATCTTGTAATTGTTGTTTTTAGAATAAATACACGCCAACAAGCTGGTATGACCTGTTGTTTTTGCTAAAGCGGCTTTTTTAAAGCGAATTATTCTGTATGAATATGCCTTGCGTGCATATGCGTAAAACGAAAGTGAAAGACTTAAGATCTGATAAATGAACGTGAGGGGGAAATACGCGCATTACATTCTATAAATGTGCGATTTAAAATTAATTGTTGAGGGTGTTATAATTAAAAAGAATATACGCTGGTGTTATTGGTGGTGAAAATAAAATAAACATGCATTTCAGTCAGTTGTGTGAGCTTTATTTTTAATTCGGGGCGAGCATAAACGAGGGTAAATATGCAATGCTATATAGTGCGTGCTACAAGACCCCCAATATCTAAACATCAATACCCAAGCAACCGAAGTACTCACGGTTAAACCTCAAACGCCTCGATATCAACATTTCTATTTTAAACGTTAAGTTTAAGACCGAAATTTCAAGCGCTTAACAATCGCCAACAGCGAATACTGCTACGTATTAGATACGTGTCGTATTCGCTGCAGTAGAAAAAGGGCTTGCGGTTGATGGTCTCAGAGGCCTTGCTCAATAACCGCATGTATAGCCGCAGTTAAACGGTGCACATCGTCTGTCGGCGACATATAGGGCGGCATCACATAGATTAAGCGCCCAAACGGACGGATCCACACCCCGAGACGCACAAACTCGGCCTGTAACCGTGCCATGTTCACCGGTTGGCGCATCTCCACCACACCGATCGCGCCGAGCACTCGCACATCCGCGACCGCAGGGTGTGTGCTTAACGGCTGCAAATCGGCCTTGAGCACCGCTTCGATACTCTGCACATCCGCTTGCCAGCTGCCGCTGGTCAGTAACGTCAGACTTGCCGATGCCACGGCGCAGGCGAGCGGGTTAGCCATAAAGGTTGGCCCGTGCATGAAACAACCGGCTCTACCACCGCTAATGGTATCAGCAATGTGACGCGTGGTGAGGGTGGCGGAGAGTGTCATATAGCCGCCGGTTAAGGCTTTGCCTAAGCATAAAATATCGGGCGTGATCTCAGCATGTTCACAGGCAAAAAGCCGCCCCGTGCGACCAAATCCGGTCGCAATTTCGTCGGCAATCAGCAAGATGCCAAATTCATCACATAGCTTACGTACTTCACGCAAGTATTGCGGGTGGTACATCCGCATCCCGCCAGCCCCTTGTACGATCGGCTCTAAAATAACGGCGGCAATTTCTTCATGGTGTTGTTTGAGCAAGGTGGCGAAGGGCGCAATATCCTGCGCTTGCCATGTGTCAGCGAAACGGCACTGTGGCGCTGGGGCAAACAGATGCTGCGGCAAAATGCCGCTATACAAACTGTGCATCGAGTTTTGTGGATCGCAAACTGACATCGCGCCGAAGGTATCGCCATGATAGCCATGTGCGATGGTTAAAAAACGGTGGCGATTGAAAGCCGACTCTGCGCTGGTGGCCTGCTTGGCTTGCCAGTACTGCAACGCCATCTTCATCGCTACTTCTACGGCAACTGAACCCGAATCAGCCAGAAATACACACTCCAGCGCGTCGGGCGTCATGGCAACCAGTTGTCGGCACAGATCGATCGCGGGTTGGTGGGTGATCCCACCAAACATGACGTGCGACATGGATTCTAACTGCGTGTGTACGGCCTGATTCAGTTGTGGATGGTTATAGCCGTGAATGGCCGCCCACCATGAGGACATACCATCAACCAAGATCTGCCCATTGCCCAATGTTAGGCGATTGCCGTGGGCATGCGTGACGGGGTAACAAGGCAGCGGATCGCGCATTGAGGTGTAAGGATGCCAGATATGTTGGCGATCAAACTGCATGTCAGCATCAGAAATAGTGCTTGCGTTAAAGCTCATTATTTAATCTTCTGTAAACTAATAATAACTTATCAAATTGACAGTCTATCGTCGCTCACTACACTAGCCAAAATTATTTTTACTGAATTTCATGCACGGAGCATACGATGTCATTACGTCACGATTGGCGAGCGCAAGAGGTTGCCGACTTGTTTGCGCTGCCGTTTATGGATCTGCTGTTTCAGGCGCAACAGGTACACCGCCGCTATTTTGAACCGAATCAAGTTCAGGTCAGTACGTTGCTTTCTATCAAGACTGGCGCGTGCCCGGAGGATTGTAAGTACTGTCCACAAAGCGCGCGTTATCAGACAGGCGTAGAAGCCGAGCGTTTGATGGAAGTAGAAAAAGTGTTAGAAACCGCCCGGCAAGCCAAGGCCGCAGGTTCGACCCGTTTTTGTATGGGAGCGGCATGGAAAAACCCGAAAGAGCGGGATATGCCGTATCTGGTCAAAATGGTAGAAGGCGTCAAATCGCTAGGGCTGGAAACTTGCATGACGCTCGGAATGTTGACGTCTGGTCAGGCGAAGACGTTGGCTGAGGCTGGGTTAGATTACTACAACCACAATCTGGATACCTCCCCGGAATTTTACCAAGAAATCATCACCACGCGTACCTACGATGATCGCTTGCATACGTTAGAGCATGTGCGTGCGGCCGGTATGAAAGTTTGCTCTGGCGGTATTGTCGGCATGGGGGAGCAGGCCGATGATCGCATTGGTTTGCTGGTGCAACTGGCAAACTTACCGCGCCATCCAGAAAGTGTGCCAATCAACATGTTGGTGAAAGTGGCGGGAACCCCGCTTGCGGAGGTCGATGATCTTGATCCGTTTGAGTTTATTCGCACCATCGCCGTTGCGCGCATCATGATGCCACGCTCACATGTGCGCCTATCCGCTGGCCGTGAAAAAATGAACGAGCAAATGCAGGCGCTGTGCTTTATGGCCGGAGCTAACTCGGTGTTCTACGGCTGCAAATTACTGACTACGCCAAATCCTGCGGAAGACAAAGACCGACAGTTTTTTCAGTGCTTGGGGATCAATACTCAAACTGTGCAAACAGCGCAAGGCACTGCCGCGCAAGCCGATGAGCTTGCCGAAGCCTTATTGCAGCAAAACATGCAGCAGGACATGCAGCAAGAGAACGCGCTGTTTTACAACGCGGCGCTGTAATCAAGCGGATCAGGCAGGACAAACAGCTAATGCAAGAACAACATCACTTAGCTCAAGACCCGTGCGAGCCGCATCAGGGCGAGCACAGCGCACCACGCTCGATACCGTCCCCGTGGGAACGTTCGCTGCAAACTGCGCTGGATGAGCGACGCGCGCAAGGGCTGTGGCGTGAGCGCGTGGTTAATCACTGCGGTAGTCGCAGTCAGGTGACGGTGAGCCAGAATGAGGTTTCGGCGGCTCAGAACCGGCTTAATTTCGCCGCCAATGATTATCTTGGCTTGAGCCAGCATCCGCAGATTGTGGCGGCATGGCAAGAGGGGGCCAAACGCTATGGCGTCGGCAGTGGTGCGTCTGGGCACGTGTCTGGCTACACCGAGGCGCATGCCAATCTAGAACAACAATTAGCCGAGTGGCTGGGATACGAACGGGCGCTGCTGTTTGTCAGTGGTTTTAGTGCCAATCAGGCGGTAATTCACGCCTTGTGCGCCGCAGGTGATCTGATCCTCGCCGATAAGCTGACGCATGCCTCTTTGCTGGAGGCCGCCATGTTATCGCCGGCCACGCTACGCCGTTTTCGTCACAATGATCTTGATTCCTTAGCGGGATTGCTGCAAGGAAAGCCACAGGATGCGCGCTGTCTGGTGGTGACTGAAGGCGTGTTCAGTATGGATGGCGATCAGGCGCCGCTGCGTGACATTCATGCGGTGGCTGAGCGTTATGGTGCTTGGTTGCTGGTGGATGACGCCCACGGCACTGGCATCGTGGGGCCACAGGGGCAAGGCAGTTGCATGGCGGCAGGTGTCCGTCCGCATTTGCAGGTGGTGACGTTTGGCAAAGCATGGGGCGTGAGCGGGGCGGCTGTATTGTGCTCGCAGGTTGTAGCGGATTATCTGGTGCAATATTCGCGGCATTTGATTTATAGCACGGCGATGCCGCCTGCTCAGGCATGTGCGTTGTCAGCGGCGTTGCAGGTGTTACAACAGGCGGAAGATAAACGCGCGCATCTCAAGGCGCTGATTGCCCAGTTTCGTGACGGGTGCGCTGATTTACCGTATCACTTGTTAGCCTCCACTACGTCGATCCAGCCGTTAGTGATTGGTGATAATGCACAGGCTTTGCAGCTGGCGCGTTATCTGCAACAGCGCGGCATTTGGGCGCCGGCCATCCGTCCGCCAACGGTACCGCCAGGCACTGCACGCCTGCGTATCACCTTGACCGCCGCGCACAGTCACGATGATGTCGAACAGCTTTTAGCAGCACTGCATGATGCTGCAACTTGTAACTTGCACAAAGAGACATGCCGTGAATAAGCCATTAACGATGACATTGACTCCGGATCTTCTGCCAACGCCTTCAGTACACAAGGCGCAAATTGCCAGTCGCTTTAGTCGTGCCGCAGGTAGTTATGACAGTGCTGCGGCCTTGCAGCGTGAAGTCGGGCATGAGTTGATGCAGATGGCATCGCTTCCTTCGCAGGCTAAATTAAACGAGCCGATTTTACTGGATATCGGCAGTGGTACCGGTTATTTCAGTCAGTTATGGCGCGAACGCGGATTGCATGTGATCGCGCTAGATTTGGCCGAGGGCATGCTGGATTTTGCCCGTAGTGAAGGACGGGCATCGAGCTATATTTGTGCCGATATGGAAGCGTTACCGTTAGCGGATACCAGTGTCGACTACTGCTTTTCCAGTTTGGCGATGCAGTGGAGTGATGATTTGGCTACGGTGCTGCGAGAGTGTCAAAGGGTGACCAAACCGGGTGGGTTGATTTTATTCAGTACGCTATTGCAAGGCACGCTGCATGAATTACAAGCCGCTTGGCAGGGATTGGATCAGCAAAAGCACATAAATCACTTTTTGTGTAAAAACGAAGTAAATATTGCGCTGGCGCAAGCAGGCATTCGGCACTATCACCTAAACTTCTCCCACAAAAAAGTGATGTATCCCGGTGTTGTTGCTTTAATGCGAGACCTGAAGGCTATCGGCGCCAACCACCGGCACGGTGAACGGAATCCCGGGCTTGGCGGTAAGCAACAACTGGCTGAACTGGAACAACGCTATCGCGAAAGATTTGAACATCAGACCATGCTTCCAGCCAGCTATGAGGTCTGTTGTGGAGTGATTGTTAATGAGTGAACGTTTTTTTATTACCGGCACTGACACTGAAGTAGGAAAGACAGTGGCAAGCCGCGCGTTAATGCAGGCTGCTGCTGGAATGGGACGTAAAGTAGCAGGCTACAAGCCAATTGCATCAGGCTGTACTGAAACTGCCGAAGGGCTGCGCAATTCGGATGCGTTGGTATTGCAGCAATCCGCAAATGTTGAACTGAGCTATGCGCAGGTAAACCCGATTGCGTTGCGTGAACCGGCCTCACCGCACATTGCGGCCAAAATTGATGGTATCAATATTGAGTTTGACCACCTGAGCCAAGGTCTGCGAGCGTTAGAGCAACAAGCCGATTGCGTATTGGTGGAAGGGTGTGGCGGTTGGCAAGTCCCCGTTTCTGACTCGCAAAGTTTAAATGAGTGGGTTATTGCTGAACGCATGCCGGTCATCATGGTGGTTGGTATCAAGCTGGGCTGTTTGAATCATGCCATTTTAACTGCGCAGAGTATCGCAAATGATGGTCTGGAGCTGGTGGGATGGGTGGCAAATCGCGTCAACCCATGCTTGATGCATTATGCCGAGATTATCCAGACACTGCGTTGCCGGATGCCAGCACCACAGCTGGGTGAAATCCCGTATATTTCTCGCCCAGAAAAACAGCAATTGGGTAAATATATCGATTTAACACCATTGCTGGGTTAAGTAGTTATACATGCAGAGCAGAATAAACAGGCTCTGATGTTGATTGAGTGACATAAAAAAACACCGCTCTTGTGGGCGGTGTTTTTTATTGCGAAGCTAATCTCTGGAGGATGTGAGTATCACTCTTGTGGGTGATCACTCGGCAGAGGCGGTGTATCCGTTGTCAGATCCGGTGGATTGTTCTCGAAGGCGGTGTCCAACACCGGCGTCTAGTCCAAGGACTTCGCAGGCTTCTTCGTAACTTTTCCCCAGATGGCAGCGCAAAATATCGATCGCAACCAGATAGTTCTCTTTGTCTGCCATAATCTGCTCCTTATTCAGTATTCCATACACTGTGTATCGGCTATCTCTTGCGGCTATCTTTTACGAGTAAGTCCTCATCAAGAAACGCACGAAGAGAGGCGAGTGCAAACGGTTCAAGCATGCCGGCAAGATGAATGATGCTCACGCTGGCATGAATAGTATCGGTATCCATAACTATCGTGCACCGAGCGTGCTTCGGCAATAAGACTATAGTCGTAGAGCGTGACATAGCTCATTTCATTTAAAGATAACGTGATGCACATCTAGTTGGGCGCGCTTTTGCATTGATATAGATCGGTAAAATGCAAAAAAATATGTCATCACCCCTTGAAAGATGACATTCATCCCATATTATCCCATCAACTCCCCCTAACTGAGAGTCTAAGGAAGTAGCAGTTATGATGCGTATTGCATTGTTTTTATTAACCAACCTGGCAGTGATGCTGGTCTTTGGTTTGGTGTTGAGTCTGACCGGTATTCAGTCCAGCAGTGTTGCCGGTCTGGCGATTATGGCCGGCTTGTTCGGCTTCGGTGGTTCACTGGTCTCTCTGATGCTCTCCAAGTGGATGGCTCTGCGTTCCGTCGGGGGAGAGGTGATTGAGCAGCCATCCAACGAAGTGGAGCGTTGGTTGGTCGAAACTATCCGTCATCAGGCACAGCAATCCGGTATTGCCATGCCACAGGTGGCGATTTATCCATCGATGGACATTAACGCGTTTGCCACAGGTCCAAGCCGTAATAACTCGCTGGTAGCGGTAAGCTCCGGCTTGTTGCAGAACATGACCCGTGATGAAGCTGAAGCGGTGCTGGCACACGAAGTGAGCCACGTGGCGAACGGTGACATGGTGACCATGACCCTGATTCAGGGCGTGCTGAACACCTTTGTGATCTTTATCTCTCGTATCATCGCCCAAGTCGCTGCAGGCTTTCTGTCTAACAGCGATGAGGAAGAGAGCAGCAACGGTAACCCGATGATCTACTTTGCGGTCAGCATGGTGCTGGAGTTGGTGTTCGGTATTTTGGCGAGCATTATCGCGATGTGGTTCTCCCGTTACCGCGAATTCCATGCTGATGCGGGCTCTGCCAAATTAGTGGGCCGTGACAAGATGGTGGCGGCGCTGGAGCGTCTGAAAACCAGCTATGAGCCGCAAATGCAGGGCTCCATGATGGCCTTCGGTATCAATGGCGGTAAGAAGAGCTTTAGCGAGCTGTTTATGAGCCATCCTTCACTGGACAAGCGTATTGAAGCGCTGCGTGCCGGTCAGTATTTGTGATTAAGCTATCAATTTAGAATAAAAGACTGCCTCTGGCAGTCTTTTTTTTAACTAATCTCTCATTCCATTGTTTTTACATACAACTATCCTGTCGTATAACCAGTCAAAGGGTTACTTACGGTTTGGAATGAGAGGGCGGATCGCCAGATGGTTACAGAAAACATGCATATCATTTCTGAGCACCACTGCGCGTCAGTATTGCGGGATATGTTACGACGTCAGGGGCGTCATCAAGACAAAGTGGTCTTGTTCGGCGATGCCCTGTGCCATGGTCGGCTGTCACTGGATCGCCGACACTATTGGCGTGAGTTGATGCGTGGCAAACCCGCGTTTCCGTTCACCCCGTATGAACTGAGTCTGGTGCTGAATAATATGCAGCGTCCCTTGGACATGCTGCCGCAATGGTTGGCACATGAGTCACCGGTCTGGCTATGGTGCTCGGATTCACTGCAAGATGAGTTGATGCGCTGTCAGTTGTTGCGCCATGTGCCGCCACAGCAGGCAGGGTTATTCCACGTTGTGCGCTATGCCGCTCGTGGCCGGACAAGTAGCGGCGCTACGCTGCCTTATACAGCGCAATATCCAGCGGCTGCGCATCTTGCTGAGTGTGAGTTGCATGCTGAGCCGGTCACAGCGGCGGATATTCAGGCCGCGACTCGATTGTGGCAACAATTGGAAGCGGATAATGAGCCACTTCGCTATCGCAGTGAGGGGAGAATTATCAGCGCGCCAGAGAGTTTTTATGATGCGGTTTTGCTCAATGCTGCAGACGAGGGATGGAATAAAGCGTTGATGCTGGTGGCCAGAGCATCGGCATGTTTGAGTGATTCTCCTGGACATGAGTTTTTGCTGATGCGTTTGGCCCACCTCATTGAGCAGGGCTCTTTGTTAGCGAGGCACACCGAGCACTATTGGCCGGAGGTGGATGTTTGTTTACCGCAAGAACAGGCGATACCGGCGGCATAACGCTGCATAAATTAAAAGAATATTGAGATCGAATGATTAGCGCGAACCGGAAATTAGTGACGGGGTAACGTTTAGGGATTTAACTAGGGCGAAGCTATTTCGGCTTTTAGCTTCGGTTTTGAGAGCGAAAAAAAGCAGGGATAATTCCCTGCTTTTTTGTTGTGTTCTTAATCAGGCTGGCTCGCTGACAGCGAACCTAACAATTAAGATTGAGCCTGATGTGGCTCCAGTGCCGCCTGACGAGCACGAACGCTCTGGACAAAGTAACCGACAATCACCAGACCAGCCATCAGCAGCATGGTTTGCGTGGTGGCTTGCAGGGCGTCATCAGCACGCCAAGAAACCAACATACTGCCCAAGAAGCTCAGGCCCAGCTGCAGCGCGTTTTGCAGCGCGGCGGCTTTACCAGTGTGCTCTTTCCAAGCGCCCAGCGCATTAGCGACCACAATCGGGTAAATCGCACCGTTGGCCACCGCCAGTAAACAAAATGGGATCATCAGCAGCACTAAGGTGACATGGCCGGTGAACGGGATCACGAACATACCCACCACACTCAGAACGAACAGCGCCAGTAACCACGGCAGCATTTTCTCGCCAGTAGTCCGCGCCAACAGGGTGCGGCAGCCATAACCACCGGCCAAGAACGCGATGGTCTGTGGAATGTAGCTCAAACCAATATCACGGGGACCGTAGCCTAATTCACCCAGAATAAACGGTGAGCCGGTCAACCACGCAAAGAAGGCCGCAGAGCAAGCCGCGAAGATCAGCACGTTACCGGAGAACACGCGTGAGGTCAGCATGCGGAAATACCCCACCGCTTGCTCATTAGCCGGTTGCGCGCCGCGAGCTTGAATACGCAGGGTGCACAGCATCAGCAAAATACCGGTCAGACCCAGTACCACAAAGATGGCGCGCCATGAGAAGTGCTCCAGCAACCATACACCGACCAACGGCGCCAGTGCCGGTGACAAGGCCACCAGTGGCATGATAGTCGCGAACATGCGGTTGGCTTCGTTGCCTTCAAAACGGTCAACCACCAGCGCCTGCCAGCTTACCGCAGCAGCACACACGCCCACGGCCTGAATAAAGCGCAGAACCAGCAGTTGTGTCGCGGAGGTGACGAAAACGCAGCCAAAGCTAGCCAGTGTAAACAGCAAAATACCGGCCAGCAGGATTGGGCGACGGCCTAAGCGGTCTGACAGCGGCCCCCACACTAGCTGCGCGACGGCAAAACCGGCTAAGAAGATACTCAGCGTAGCACCGATCGCACTGGCGTTGGCGCCAAGCGAGGTTTGCATGGCGTCAAATGCCGGCAAGTACATGTCGGTGGCAAGAAAGCCCAACATGCTCAGACCGGCCAGATATGCGGTAAAACCTAGGGAAGATTTCATCATCTGTCCTTTTGTATGTTTGTTATGGTTTGGACCTGATAGTCTGTCGCGGAGTCTACTGAGTGACGTTTCGGCTGTAAAACGCTAATATTTGTCTATTCCATTCAAAAAATTTGATGGCAAATCTATGTGGTCAGAATATACCCTGCAAGTTGTTGAATCTGTAGCCAGAACGGGCAGTTTTAGTGCTGCGGCGCAGGAATTACACCGTGTTCCTTCGGCCATCAGTTACACCGTTAGGCAGTTAGAAGAGTGGCTTGCTGTCGTTATTTTTGAAAGAAGGCATCGCGATGTGGTGCTCACTCCGGCAGGGCAAACGTTTGTCTCGGAAGCGCGAGAAACACTCAAGCGTATGAGCGGGATTCGACATCGTTGTCAGCTGGTGGCAAATGGTTGGCGAGGGCAGTTATCCATCGCGCTGGATAATATTGTGCGCGCTGATCGGGTACGACACTTGGTCGCTGACTTTTACCGAGCGTTCCCCGATATGGAGCTACTGATCAGCATGGAAGTATTCAACGGCGTGTGGGATGCGCTGGTGGATGGCCGTGCTGATGTGGGGATCGGGGCGACCAGCGCCATTCCGGTCGGTGGGAGTTTTGATTATCGGGATATGGGCAGTATGTCGTGGCGCTTTGTGGTTAGCCCCGACCATCCGGTGGTAAATGAGCCACAACCCCTGACCGATGCCTTGCTGAGTCGCTACCCGTCGATTTGTTTGGAAGACACCTCGCGTCTATTGCCGAAACGAACTACTTGGTTGCTGGATAACCAGCGGCGGTTGGTGGTGCCCGATTGGTATGCCGCGACGGATTGCTTCTGCGCCGGCCTTGGCGTTGGGGTGATGCCGGAGCATATGGCGTTGCCGCTGCTGGACTCAGGGCGTTTGGTGGAGCGGGCAGTGGAAAGTCATACGCCGGATAGCCGCTGCTGTGTGGCATGGCGTCGGCAGGACTCATCGCCTGCGATTCAATGGTTGCTCGATTATCTGGGTGATACCGATACTCTAAATCGCGAATGGCTGTCTCGTTCGGTGTGATAGGGCATCATAAACCGCACAGTAAAAGCGCAATAAAAACAAAGCCCGCAACCAGTGTTTGGTTACGGGCCTGTAGTTATCATTATTTTTAATGCAAGTCTTGCGTGTAATTCAAAACCTTGCGCTTAAGGCGATACTGTTGCGCCTTGTGCGCCATAGCGGCGTTGCCATTCGGCTTCTAGCGCATCTTCCCAAGACGGGTGCGGCTCGGGTAGAATTTTAAACAGCGGCTTATGTTCGCTAAAGCGCGCTTTTTCCATCCCTAATGCAGAAATATTGAGGATGGTAGGATCTCCCCACAATGCAGGGTCTTCCTTGCGCGCCTGCGCTTCTGGCGACATCAAAAAGTTAATCACCACTTTAGCTGCATCCGGTGACGGCGCATTAAAGGGGATAGCCAAAAAATGTGCGCGAGTAATGGCCCCTTGATCCAGTGCATAAGCTTTACTGGTTGGCGCAATCAGCCCCTTATTAATGGCGTATTGCACACTATTGGGGTTTAGGCTGATGGCCATATCAATCTCGCCAGACTTCAGCAATGCCAGCATCTCGGCTTGATTGGCTGGGAAAGCCTTGCCATTTTTCCACGCATACTGGTGCAAGTTATCTAAAAACTGCCACAGTGGCGCAGTTTGCAATTTGAAGTCACTTTCTTTCACATCGCGGTACAGCACATCCGGTGTTGGCGCCAGTTGCAGCAGTGCCGCTTTGAGGAAATTACGACCATAAATATCGCTCGGCAGCGGGTAGGTAATTTTACCCGGATGCTGCATCGCGTAGGTCAGCATCTCTTTAACGCTTTTTGGCGGTGTAGCGGTACGCGCTGTGTCGTAGATAAAGGTCAGCTGATTTAGGCCCCACGGCGCTTCGTAGCCATCGGTCGGCAGTGTGGCATCAATTTTTACCGGCAGACTCTGATCGACCACCGGCCAATTCGGTAACTGATCGACAAAAGGGCCTGACAGCAAATCGGCCGCGCGCAGTGAGCTGAAGTATTTGCCATGTAGCCAGATAATATCGGAGCTGCCAGGCTGCTTTTTGCCGGCAATTTTGTCCGCCATGATGCGGCTGATGATTTCGGTATTGTTAGGCGTTTCGGTGTGAACCAGCGTGATATTGTAACGCTTTTTCACCTCATCTTTAGCCCAATCAAGATAGTTGCTGAGCTGTGCATTGCCCGCAACCGTGTTGAGATAAACGGTGGTTCCCTGTGCATTTTCCAGTGTCTGCTGCCATGCGCTGCGGGTGTCTTCTGCGTGAGCGGCAGATAAACTCAGCGAACATGCGAGCAAAGTGCCTGATATCCAGCTTTTTTTCACGGAACTTTCCTCGTATCAGGATAAAAAGGGAATTTGCCGGTCATTTTAATGAGCATTAAGGCTGCGTAGTGTACCAAAAACTCAAAGAAATGCAGCAGGCGTGTGCGACACCGCTGAATTTACGGAAGACAGCCGAAAAAGCATAGTCAGAGAGTGTGAGAGTTGCAGTGAGGCCAATAAGAAGAAAATGAAAAGAATAAGAATACGCGGGCATAACCCGCGTAATTTTGTACAGCCTTTGGCTGACCTCGTTACTCACTTCTTTACTTACATAGTGAGGTGCAGTCAGCCGAGGGAGGGTCACGCTAAAGTGCGTGAGGATTATTCCGCCGGCTTATCGTTACCGGAGGTTGTATCTTGAGCATCATCGGCTTTGGAGCCGTGCGCATACATCACGGTGTTGCGGATATAACGCAAATGATCGGTTAGCGCTGGATTATGAGCACCTTCTGCAGAATGGCTGTGCAGCATGATCAGGCCTGAGTGCGTTTCCTCACTTAACTGACGCGCCCGTGCCAGCAGGTGTTCGGTCACTTGTGAACGCACCTCTTCTTTGGCGTACAAGTCATACAGCAACCAGATGCGTTTGAGCTCTACAGCACTGAACATCGGGTTTAGCTGAACGAAGCCGGTCACTTCACCTTGGCCGGTTTCGGTGTAGAAGATAACAATATCGTTTCTGGCCAGACGCTCATGAAGGAAGTCTTCAATGGTCTCGATTTCCGAATGGATATGCCGTTCCTGCCGATACATGACATACAACGGAGCCAGTTTATGAATGTCTGCAAGTTGCGCCTGATAGAGTTTCATTGTGACACCTTTAATCAGATTAACGACATGCAAGTAGAATAAGACAATCCGGTATGTGTTTTTGTGCTTAACGATGAAAAATCGTTGGTTAAGGTAAGTAAATATATCGCGTTTACGCCATTTGTCAGCTGCTTGTGGTGATTAACCTTAAGGCCGAATTACTAAGCAGCAAAATTTCCCTTTAGTTTCCCTTTAGCTGAGGGGGAGATGAGCGAGTGTTAGGTACGTTAGCGGTATTTTCTGGTTCACTGCTGGCTAGCGCTAAACGTGAAAATGACAGACAAACACTCAGCCCATCACGCTCTGCGGTCTCTGAGGGGCGGTTGCTAATTTGCAAGGTTGCGCCGTGGTGACGCGCGATATTTTGCACAATGGCCATCCCCAGACCAGCACCGCCAATGCGTGTGATTTCCGCGGATGAAGAGGATTGCGCCAGATCTGCGTTGGCGCGATAAAAACGTTCGCAAATGCGGCGTAACGCTTCCTCGCTAAGGCCGGGGCCGTTGTCCTGAATTGTCACGCTAACCGAGCCATTTTTTTGCTCCAGCACGATATCTATTTTGCCGCCGATGCCGGTATAGCGCATGGCGTTATCCAGAATGTTGGAAAACAGGATGTCCAACAAAACGGGTTGCCCGCAGATAACGGGAGCGGCATTGGCAGGGATACAGACAAAATCAATGTCTTGCTCTTTTTGCAGGGCCAGCGGCGCTAACTGAGCGATGCAGGTACGCAGCAAAGGTAATAGGGCGACGGCCTCGTGGTGCGAAACTGCATTTTGGTTTTCCAGTCTGGCGAGAGTGAGCAGCTGTTGGATCATGCGTTCGCTACGCTGTAACGCCAGTTGCATCTTGTGCATGGCCAGTTCTCGCTGGGCAGATGTGTCGGCTTGCAGGGCATTTTCACAGTGCAGCGCCAATACCGCGAGTGGGGTGCGTAATTCATGCGCCGCTTCGTTCGTAAACTGTTTTTCCCGCGCCAGCGTCTCTTCCACGGTCGCCATAAGACGGTTGATTTCATTGATCAACGGCTGCAACTCATCGGTGGTTTCACGCGGCTGTAACGGGCGCAAGTTATCCGGATGACGCTCACTGATGGCATTGGTCAACCGTGTCAGGGGCGAAAGGGCGTGTAAAATCGCTAGCCACAGCATGATCAGCAGCAGTGGCAAGGTCAGTAATAAGGGCTGAATAGTGCGTAGCGCGATTTTATCGGCTAATTCGCGGCGAATATCGCTGTGTTCACCCACCACCAACCAGCGCTGTTGTTGCGGATCGGCAAGGGTAAAGGTGCGCCAAGCTTTCCCGTTGTTATCGGTGGTGGCAAAACCGGCTTGGGGTGCTGACAGTCGTGAGTCTGGCGCGCCGGGTGAGCGCAGCAAAATATTGCCGTGCTGATCGTAGAGCTGAAAGTAGAGTTTGCGCTCATACTGATGGCCTTCGGGGGTTGCTTCGTCACTCTCGTCCTCATCCGGCTTGCTGGTGCTGACATTGCTGCTGGATGAGCGCGGTGCTATGGCTGAGGCTGAGGCTGAGGTTGAGGTTGTTGTAGCCGGATGCCAGTCAGGATAAATCTCACCGCCCGCGGGGATATTGGGGTGCAGCTCAAGGTATTGGCTCAGTAAACGTAAGGTAATCCGTGCCGATTGGGCTAGCCGCGCATCAAACAGCTCTTCGGTTTCATGATTAGCATCACGATAGCCGAGCAGCGCACTGACGCTGAGCACGGAGCTGACGATCAGCAAGACGCTGGTCAGCAGAAAGCGGCGAATCGAACGGGCACGATTTTTCATCATCATCAGCTCACGATGGCGAAACAGTGCTGGTGGCTGGTCGGCTCGGCAGAGCTTCAACAATATAACCGACGCCACGAATATTGCGGATCAATTCCGGATAGAACTTTTTGCGCAAGTGATGGATATGCACCTCAATGGCATTGCTTTCTACGCCGTCGTTCCAGCCATACAGGCTTTGCTCTAAGAGCTCTTTGGTCATCACACGACCGCAGTGCAGCAGCAGCTCTTCTAATAGGCGAAATTCTTGCCGAGTGAGTGTCACCGGTTGGTCGTTAAAGGTCGCTTGCTGCGCTTCAGGGAACAGGCAAATCGCGCCATGGCGCAACTCGGGTTGAATGACGCCTTTGCTGCGCCTGACCAGCGCGCGCAAGCGCGAGATCAGCTCTTTCATGGCAAACGGTTTGGGCAGGTAATCGTCCGCACCGGCATCGAGGCCGGTGACTCTGTCATCCAGAGCATCGCGTGCGGTCAGGATCAGCACCGGTACGGTGCTGCCGTCACGACGTAGACGGCGCAGCACTTGTAGGCCGTCGATGTCGGGCAGGGTCAGGTCTAAGATCACGGCCGCAAAAGATTCTGCGGCCAATGTGGCGGCGACCGGTAAACCACAGGTGAGCCAGTCCACGGTAAACCCATGCTGGCGTAGGCCGTCAGCAATGCCATCGCCCAGCATCGGGTCATCTTCTACTAGCAAGATCCGCATGGTTCTGACTCCTGTCGTGTCGCTATCCTTAACATGCTCTATGTTCAGAGTTTATCCAGTTTTTGCTGGATTTCATACCGCCGACCTTTGTCGGCCAATTCACGCCCCGGGCGATTGGGGGCTTGCAGTGCTTTTTGTAGGTAGACTTTGGCTTGTGCTTTATTGCCTTGTTCTAACAGAAAATCACCGTAGAAATAGTTGGGATCGATACCGTTCGGATTGATCGCCAGCGCTTTTTTCAGCAAACGTTCGGCCTGTTCATCATCGCCAAAACCCACTGGCCAGCCGGGCACTTTGTAATAGAGCGAGCCGAGGCTGGTATAGGCGGAGCCATCGAGGGCATTCGGGTTTTGTTTTAACGCTTTTTCCAAAGAGGCTTTGGCTTCTTTGACCAGACCCAGTGCGCCTAAACCGCCTCGCTCACCGGCGAGCGAACTTTCGATGATGGCACTCCAGATCAGTAAATCCGTGCGCTCGGGGTATTTTTTGACATCGGCCTTGGCTTGCTCGGTCAGCGTTGTCAGGCATTTTTCACGGTTCATGGTCAATGTTTGATACTGGCATTCTGCCCAGCGGGTTTGCAGGGTTTGTAATGTCGTATCGACGGTGGTGTTCACTGCCGTGTTAGCAACGCTGTGACTGATCCCGCCGAATGTAGCGAGGAGGGTTGCCAGCAGAGGTAAGGCTGATTTCATCTTAAGACTCCTTATGCTTCAGATCGTGCTTCAGAGCGGCCTGTTGCAGCTCGGTTGGCGTTAAAATGGGCGGTAATGTTTGGCGTGCGTAACGGACGATCACCGCATGGCGAGCGGCAATGGCGCGATCCACCACGCGTGGCAGCAGGGCATTGATTCTGACAAACAGCTTTTCTGGCCAGCCAAGCCAGCGGCTACGCGTTGAATCTTGTAAAGCGTTAATCACGGCGGCAGCGACAGACTCCACACTGTCAGTGTGATTACCGAGTTCTGCATTCATGGCATAGACGGCAGGGCTATTGAGATCCGTGCGCGTGGCGCGTGGGGCGATATAACAGACATCAATCCCACTGCCATGTAGTTCACGGGCTAGCGCCTGACTAAAGCCGTGCAGACCAAATTTGGCGGCGCAGTATACGCTGTAACCGGGGTAGCCGATCCCGCCAAAACTGGAGCCAATATTGAGAATTTTACCGGGACGATGTAGCAACGGCAGCAGCGTGCGAGTCAGTAATATTGGAGCACTCAGATTCAGTGAAAGCTGGGCATTAATCTGATGCGGGCTCTGATCTTCAAGCCACGCGAAGTGACTGGTGCCTGCGTTATTGATCAGGATATCGATACCGGCTTGCAATTCATCCGCGCTAGCCAAGGCCAAGATCTGGCGTTGATCGGTCAGATCCACGCTCAAGCACTGGTGCTGCTCAGGATTTGGCAGGGATCGACGCAATTTTTCCAGCGCGCTCAGATCGCGCCCCAGTAAGAGCAGCGAGTTTTGTTGTTCTGCCAACTGTCTGGCGATCTCACTGCCAATACCACCACTGGCACCAGTGAGCAAAATGCGCAGGTTGTGCAATTTCATGACAACATCTCCTCGGGCAAGGGAGCGCGGGTTGCGGTGAGTTGATGCAACATTGCACCATACAGTTGATACACAACGCGCGCAGCGTGGATGATGTCAGCCTGATCTTGTGGATCGGTGATTTTGTCCATCAAACCAGCAAAAAAGACCAAGTGCGACTGATCCAGCGCGCCATGCGAAGTCAGGTAGCTCATGGCTTCTGCTGGCAGCTGTAGGTGCTGTTGGATGTGCGCGGCAACGTGGGTGGCTAGCGACACACTGGTGCCTTCCAGAACCAACACCATGCCAAATAAACTCAATGGGTTATGACGTTGGATCTGGTCATATAAGAATGAAACCATCAGCTCGATGGGCAGTGAAGGGCGCGAGTGCTCAGTGCTTTCGGCATCGCCATGGCTTTGGCGGATGTCATCCAAAATCCAGCGCTGGTGGCCTAACTCTTCTTCGATATATTCGGCAATGGCATCACGCAGCCACTCTTGTTCACTGGTCAGTCGGCTACCGGCGGCCATCAGTAACGGCACGGTGTGGCGAACATGATGAAAGGCTTGCGTCAGGAATGCATGATATTGGGCTAATGTGATGTCACCGTTAAGGCTGGCCGCAATAATGGGCGCTTGCAGTAAGTGCGCCCGTTCAGTGGCGGTGGCTTGTTGTAATTGCTGATAGAAGCTCATTGTGCATCTCCTGTGGCCAGACGAACTATCTGATCCTGATAGTGTTGAAAGATAACGTCGCGGCGTGGACGGCCGTTGCGAGTAAACCAATCTGGATTCGCTGACAGCGGCGGCTCAGCGACAATCCAGTGTGAAATCTGGGCATAATCGGGCAGGCCCTGATTCAGGGCGCTGAGTTGGGCGGCAAGGGCGTGCTCTTGCCCCGGCATCACATCAATTAGAGCCACATTGCTGGGAAGGGCATCGCCATACAGCACCAGCGCGCGAATGGCGGGGCAAATTTGCGCTTCGGACTCAATCCACTCAGGGGAGAAATTACGGCCATACGCATTGATCTGGACATTCTTTTTGCGTCCGGTGATGTGCAAAAAACCGTGGTCATCCAGATAGCCCAGATCGCCGGTGGCGATTTCAAGTTCTTGTGCATGGGTGGGGGCGTTGTCTACGGTGTTTGCTGTGTCTGTTGCACTCGCTGAGTCTGTGCGAGTTTGCTCGGCGAGCAAATAGCCTTGCATCACCGTGCCACTGACCAGAATTTCGCCGTCATCCGCCAAACGCACACGACAATGCGGCAGTGGACGACCCGCTGAGCCAAGGCAGTTTGCTTGTGGCGTATTGAGGGAAACGACCGAACCGCATTCTGATAAGCCGTAGCCCTGATATACCGGCAGGTTTAGTTGTTGCGCTTGTTGCAGCAAACTGGCGGCAACCCGTCCGCCGCCTACGGCGATAAATCGCAGCTCGCTCAGGCTATCTGCGGCTGCGGGAGCTAAGGCCAATAACAACCGAAGTAATTCCGGCACTAACACCATGCTGTGCGGACGAAATGTTTGCAGGCAACGCAAAAATTGCTGCGGCTCTAACCGGCTGGAGCCTTGAAAACCAATCTCTGCTAATGATGGCAGCAGGCTGGTGGCACCAAGTAATAATGGAACATACAAACCGGTGATATTTTCGAGCAACGTCGTCAGTGGCAATACGGTCAGGTGGCGCTGAATATCCAGCACGCTGACCGCGTCAGCCAGTGCTTGGGTCGTACGCATCAGGTGTTGATTGCTTAAACACACGCCTTTCGGTTGTCCGGTTGTGCCAGAGGTAAAGGTGATCTTAGCGGTAAACTCTTTAGCATCCGTTTGGGAGGGGAGCTCCGCCTTTGTGGAGAACCCATCGGATTGGTGATGCGGTGCATGATCTTGTGGTAAGTGACGCTGTAACAGGCTGAGTGGCGCGCTTATGCCGACTGATGCTGAAGACGCTGTATCTGAATCTTCTGAATCTATCGCGGACGTTAAAATACCGGCACTCAACCAATTGCTGCTGGCTGAGGTCAGCAGACTGTCAGTCTGACTGGTGCGCAGCAGCCATTCTTGTTGGCTGGCTGAGAAGAAGTGCGGTACAGGGATGACGGTAATACCCGCATACAAGGCACTGAGATCGGTTAGCGCCCATTCGATACCGTTATCCAGTGCTATCGCTAAACGGCGGACGTGATGTGCTTGCAGCTCGGCGGCACGCAGTTGAATGCGTTGCCAGAGCTGGGCGTAATTCAGCGAATGCTGTGCATCTTGCAGTGCAATGCGCTCAGGGGAATGCTGCGCATGCTGACGGATGGCAGTGAACAGGAGCATTTCCATTAGCATGCCCCCCATACCAGAGGAAAGCCGGGCATGATTAGCGAGGAAATGGTTGGCGAAGGCATCAGGCGCACAGACGGCGAAATACGAGTTAATACCTCCAGCCCATCATGGATATTACCCGCCATCACTTGCGGTGCGCAGTGATAATAATTACCCCATGCGCCAGCATCGCTGCCCACTTGTTCGGCATGTGCTTCCGCTAACACCAGCGGATTCAGATGCAAGCGATGCAAACTGTTACGCAGCTTCTGGGTACCGGTAAAGGTCACCCATGGGTAACCATCGGCCAGTAAAAAACGGCATATTGCGGCAAACAGTAATCGACCATCACCTGGACTACTGACCGCCAGATTACCGATTTCCGCAATTTGTGATCGTGTGATGTGCGGCAAGTCAGTGGCGGATTGAGACTGCTCACTGGATTCGGCCAATCGCTTGAAGATGATCTCTTCAACGGGCGCGTTTAGGTAGTGTTCCAGATAGAGCGGGCCGTTGGCAGCAGGATTGACGCCACAAGCGCCAATCAGTAAATCGTGCTCGTCATACAGCCCGAGCAGCAAGGGCAAAAAGTGGGGGATAGAGGCAGAGAATTCACGGGTATAGGCCGCTTGAATAAACTGTTTCAGCGGCTCTTGCTGTTGGCGGCTGCGTGCAATCTGCAGCGAATAAGGAAAATAACCTGATATGCTCATAACGCCTCCATGTGGTGTTATGAGCAAGAATAAAAAACGATACTTAAGACAAAATTAAGTGTTCAGAAATTTTTGCTATTTATTCTTCGAGCCATTCATCGGCACTTTCCCAAACTTCTTGTAAGATCTCTTCGACTCTTTCCCGTTCTTCTTTCGTGGCGCGAGAAACGGAAAGGCCGTTAGCACCGCGTTTAATCAACACGCTAGGTTCATCAAAATAACGGTTCAACTGCTCGCTGAGAACGGAGTGGAGCCGTTGTTCAAAATGTGCCGGTAAAGACAGATTCCGATCAATTGAGACTTCAACACGCATGAGAATACCTCCTGTAATATATGTATATATATACAGTTGTTGTAATTATCTGTCCAGAGGGAGACGTGGGGATTTTTTAGGAAAAGGAAGCGAGAGAGGGTCGAGAGATAATAAAACAGCAAGCTCATATAAGCTTGCTGTTTACGTATTAAGCAGCATTGATGTGGCTGCTTATTTAGCCTTTGTGTGGACCGTCAATCACTGAGCCACGAGCGACCAGCTCAGGATGCAGTTCAATCACTTGTCCACCTTCACGCTTATTGATAATGCGGTCAATCAGCATATCAAACGCCATCGCGCCCAGACGCGCTTTTGGCTGGTGAATCGTAGTCAATGGTGGCGAGAAGAAACGCGCATCACGAATGTTGTCATAACCGATGATTGAGATATCCTGCGGAATACGCAGACCTTGTTCACCGGCAGCGCAAATTGCGCCCATGGCCATGGTATCGTTAAAACAGAATACCGCGGTTGGATGCTGAGCATTTTGCAGAATATGGCTCATCGCAATATGGCCGGATTCTGGTTCAAAGTTACCTTCCGCAACCCACTCATCACGCACACTCAAACCCGCATCGTTCATGGCTTTTAAGAAGCCATCATAGCGCGTTTTGGTGGTAGTTTTGTTCATCTGACCGGTGATCACACCGATATCACGGTGACCGCGATCGATCAGGTATTTGGTTGCCAGATAGCCACCATCGAAGCTGTTATCCTGAATGCGATCAGTATAAGCGCTGTCAGTTGGGCCCCAATCCATCACCACCATAGGGATAGTGCGATAGTTTTCCAGCAGCTCCAGCAGCTGAGAGTTGTACTCAGAGCACATTACCAGCAAGCCATCGACACGTTTTTGTGCCAGCATCGCCAGATAAGCACGCTGTTTTTCCACGTTATTCTGTGAGTTACACAGGAACAGGGTATAGCCCTTACGGTAGCAGTGCTCCTCCACCGATTGCACAATTTCGGCAAAATAGGGGGTGTCACTGGTAGTCACAATCATACCGATAGACTTGGTATGATTAACTTTTAGGCTTCGGGCAACCGCACTGGGTGAATAATGCAGCTCTTTTACCGCTTCCCATACACGGTTTCGTGTTTCTTCCGCCACAAAACGTGTTTTATTAATCACGTGCGATACGGTGGTGGTAGAAACATCCGCAAGCTTGGCGACATCTTTGATCGTTGCCATGAATAAAAGAAACTCCTGATTGAGCGAGCATCAAGACACGGGCAGAGGTGAACCGTTGTCTGTCTTCGTTGTTGGTGTAATTATCAATTATGATAACGAAAGCGTTTGCTGTTTTATCGCATACCGTTGCTGATTTGCGCAACAATAAATGCTGATTTAGCCAACTACTGCACAGAACGTTGCCCGATGTCGAACATCCAAAAGATCATTTTCTCTTAGAATGATCTATTCTGGAAGCGGAAAAGAGAAAATTTGTGTGATTTTTATCTATGTGATGCGAAAAACCGCTATTTGCATGCATGTCGATGCATGTTTCTAGCGGTTCAGGAGGGTTTTATTCAGCGTTATTCGCTATCGTGGTTAATGAAATCGTCACGCTTTTCTCTTTATTCTTTGCGACAAAACTGACTTTCAATTTTTTCCATCGCGTTATTGTATGCTTCCAGACTGGCCTTCACATTTTCCGGATGAGTGAGCAAGTCGGCAAAGGCTGCGCGTAAGGCATAATTCTGTGGATTGGGTTTCAGTACCCGATCATTAAAAACTTGCTCATTTTGAGCGGCAAATTCCTTGCTTTGTGTGCTGAGTAAATCAGCACTGGCAGTATCCAGAGTGAACCATTCGTTGACCGGTTTATCTAAAGCCAATTTTCCCGGCTCATGATTCAAGTACCAACGCACTGCAGTAAAGTTGCGCTCAAAGTAATGGGTACGTTCGGCCAGAAACTGTTTGCCGGCATCGGCCAGATCTGGATGTTGTTCGGTAACTTTACCCAGCAGTGAGGCGTACCAGCTGTCTGATGCTTTGACAAATGCCGCATATTTCTCAGTTAAACATGTCTGATCCAGTTCGGCCTGTGCGGTGAAGCTGGTGGCAGAAGCCAGTGTGAGGGTAATCAGTGAAATGATCCGTCGCATACCGTTGTCCATTCTTATTCAGTGTTAAGCGCCTACAGGGATAGGTTCTAAGACCGGATTATCCATTTTCTTTAGTTATGGCATTTATGGCGATTTATTCTCGATGATAAACCCGTCATAAGGTTGCGTGATTGTATCATTCTTTATTGGTGATGAAACGCACATTAACAAAAAAGACACAAGATGATTAAGGCGCTAAACTACAACTCAGTGAGGTGGTGTTCGTGCTTTGTCAGGACGATGTATAAGCACAAATAGCCAGCCGGATAGCAACATCAGCTAGCAATAGCTAATAGAGCTATAAGAACTAACAACGCGGTAAGAGCGCAGTTGCAAGAACACTGTCGCAAGACGACACGAGCAAGAAGGAGTAGGGATATGGATACCAATTTACGCTGGGCGCTGATCACCACTGTGGGTTCATTGGCGATGATCATCACCTATGGGCTGATCGCCATTTTGGCGTAAGCCATTATTGCAGTGATGCGTGATACCGGTTTATACAAAGAGGGAGCTAGGCTCCCTCTTTGTTTTTGGCTGATTAGCATGGCAAAAATGCGGATAGTGTTCAGATCTCAGATATATAGGGATAATTAGCGTCCACCGAGTGCGCGCGCCGTCTGCAATGCTTGGGTTACTGTTTCGCGATTAAGTCGTGGGCGGCCTTCATCTAACAGTTGCTGCCACAGTGCTGCGGCTTCTCGATAGCGTCCGTTGAGGAAGTGATCTGAGGCGAGCAGCATTAGTGCCGTGACTTCACCAGGGTCTTGCGTCAGTGCCTGTGCGAGCTCTCGCTTAACAGCGGCGCTCATTTGCTGCCCATCGCGGTAATACATCACGGTAGCCCGCGCCGCTAAGGTTGCTGCACTGGTTTCTCCCTCAAGTTGAGCTAAGCGCTCGTAGGCCCACAACGATTCGTCGAAGCGGTTTTGATACAACAGCCACTGCGCCAGTTCGGCCCACGCCTCTTTATCGCGCGGGTCTTGATTGATGCGCTCATGTAATCGCACTCCCGCAGCACTGCGCAGTGCTGCGCCATCAAGATGCTGTAACGGATCGGGATTGGCTTGCCAGTTACGCCACGCGTCCCAATGCCCCAATCGCTGATAGCCGGAGCCAACACCGAGCATAGCCGATGCGACCAACACGATGACTAACAGCACGGAAAGTGATGATGCGCTGCTTGATGTTTCTGGTGTCTTTGCCGTTTGTTGAGACAAATGTGTAGCCGATGGCGGTAGCGATTTACGCTTGCGGCGATAAAAGAGCCGTATAGCGGCGATCAGCAGCAACAGCGGTGGAGTGCCCCATAACAGCAAGGTGCTGGTTTGCAGGGGCGGACGATAAGTCACAAAATCGCCATAGCGGGCAATAAGGCTACGGCGGATCTCATCATCACTGTCACCAGCCGCCACGCGCCGAAAAACTTCGAGCCGCAGATCGCGTGCTAGCACGGAATTGGATTCCAGCAAATTTTGATTTTGACATGATGGGCAGCGCAAACTGGCAGCCAACTGATTGGCACGTTCAGCTTGCTTCGGCGAGGCAAAGCGAATTTCGAGCTCTTTGGGTGAGTGAGATAGTTCTGATGATTGAGGTTTTTCTACCGATGTTGAAGTTGCCGGTATTTCCGAAATCACTCGCTCAGGTGATGTTGTCACGTATTTGTTTGGTGCAGCCAGAGCGCTGTTAACACTGAAACTGTTGTTAACGAAAGCGTTAGCACAGAGAACGATCAGAAGTAGCTGGCGTGGCTTCACTGCGCAGTCTCCTTTGTTCGGTTTGCGGATAAGTGCGGCAAAAATTGTGTTTGCCAGATTTCAGATGTGAGTGGTCCCACATAGCGTGCTAAGACCTCACCATGTGGGCCGATCAGCCAGCTTTCCGGCGTGCCGATAACGCCAAGCGCTAACGCAGTTTGACCTTGTTGGTCATCAATAACACGAGAATAGGGATCGCCTACGCTGTTTAGCCATCCTTTCGCGGCGTCTGGCGTGTCACGGTAGTTTAATCCGATAATGGGGAGCTGACCGCTGAGTGTTTGCAGCAGTGCATGCTCTTTACGGCAATTGGTGCACCAACTGGCCCAGACATTGAGCAAAAAAGGTTGTCCGAGTAGGGTATCGGTTGTGAGCGATTCGCCATTGAGTGTGGTTAGCGTCAATGGGGGTAGAGTGCTGATTGAGGCCTGCTTGGTCACAGGTGAACTCGCAGGGTAAAGCGCCCATAGCAGTAACAGTAAAAACAGACCGCCGGCCAGCAGCGGAAGCCAGCGTTTTATTCCGGACATACGGCCTCCTCATTGCATTCGTCGGCTGTTTTACGACGACGCAGGGGGAGTAGCCCTGCGATAGTCAGCAATATTCCACCCAGCCATAACCAACGACTCCCCGGTTTGTGCGCCACCCGTAAGGCGATTTGCTGTGCGCGCTTTTCCCCAGGCACGGCATATAAATCCCCGCTGTCAAGCGGCAAAATACCGGTTTCATTCATTTGCATCGCACGTACGCTGTAATGGCGCCGTTCAGGATAGAGATTCCCTAATACTTTACCATTTTGCAGTGCAGTGAGATGGTAGCGTTCCGCAGTGAAATTAGGGCCGAGCTCGGGCGTAATGGCATCTAAACGCAGCTCATACTGGCCGACTGATACGCTTTGCCCAATACTCAGCAGCGCACCGCGCTCATGGCTATATCCGGCCAATTGGCTGGCGCCTAAGACGGTAATGGCTAAGGCCAGATGCGCTAAATGTCCGCGCTTTAATTTGTCAAACCAGAGTGCTTGTAGGGTAGTCAGTATTAACCACACCGCCATTAGTGAGCCAATAAACGCCGTAAGAGTGTGCCAATGAGGTGTGCCGTTGATCCAAAACACTAGCGGCAAAGCGAGTAATAACCACAGCCAAGCCTGAATTGGCGGCAAGCCGGAAGCGTTGCGAATGGCCGGAAAAACGATGAGGGCTAACAAACATAAAAAAACTAACGGCACAAACAACAAATTAAAGTAAGGCGCACCGACAGAGAGCGCACCTGAACCACTTAACGCATAAAAAAGCGGATAAAAGGTACCGAGCATCACCACTACCGCAGCGATAACGGACAAAAGTACAGCGATACGTAGCCCGTTTTCACGTCCGGATGAGTGTGGATGTAATAGCTGAGGCGTGATGGGGTCACTGGTGGTCAAAAATGGGCTACGCCAGCCATAGATTAGCAGTGCAGCGAGAGTGCTTAGGCCTAGAATCAGCAGCAGCGCATTATTGCGGCCACTTTCTGCACTGAAGGCGTGTACTGAGCCCATAATTCCTGCGCGTACAATAAAGGTTCCCAGCAAGCTCATGAGAAAAGTCACCAGTGCCAATAAGATCAACGTGTGGCGCAAGCTTCCATTTCGCATAAAGGCCAGTTGTGCATGCAGTAAAGCGGTACCGAGCAGCCACGGCAGTAATGAGGCGTTTTCTACGGGGTCCCAGAACCACCAGCCGCCCCAGCCTAGCTCGTGGTATGCCCACCACGCACCCAAAGCGATCCCCGCGGTGAGCCAGCCCCACGCGGTGCGTGTCAGAGGTCGCCATTCTTTAACTAACTGTGTATCTAAGCGTTGTTCCCACAGCGCGGTGATCCCCAGTGCGAAGCTAGCCGCAAATCCCACATAACCAAGATAGAGCAGCGGCGGGTGTAAAATGAGCGCGATATCTTGCAACATCGGGTTGAGATCGCGACCTTCAAACGGGGGCGGAAACACGCGCGTGAAAGGGTTACTTTCAGCCAGCAAAAACAGGCTAATCAGCATAATCAGCCAGCCCATAATGCTTTGCGCACGCATTTTCGTGACCACCGGCTGCGCAATAAACCACAACCGCAGATTCCACAGTGTTAGTGCAAATAAGACGAACAGCAATGAGCCTTCATGCCCACCCCAGACTGCCGCCAACTTGAACGGCCAGGGCAAGCGGCTATTGCTGTGTTGTGCCACATAGCGCAACGTAAAATCATCGTGGAGAAAACTGTATGCCAGCAGTAGAAGGCTAGTAGCGGTCAATAATACCAGCAGCAGACTCAGTGCTGGGGCGAGGCGTACTGCGCCGCTTCGGGCGGGTAGCCAAGGTAATAGCCCACTCCAGAGCGCTAAAATCGGGATTAACAGCAAACAGATGAGAGCCAATTCAGGCAGCATTTAGCGGCTCCGCAATAGAGATATTCAAGCAGGATGGGAGTGCTGCGCACTCCCGAATACAGATCCACCAATGAGGTAACAGATGCATTTTGTTCGGTTACGGTTTGTTAGGCGACAGTCATTTGGCCAGCGTACAAAATGAAGTAGCGCAGAAGCAAAATACCGGTCAGGCTACAGCAGCAGATCAGCAGCAGTTTAGTCAGCCCTTTCCCCGGAAGTAATCGCCCCAATAAGAGTGGGGTGAGTAAGCCCAGACCGACTACGCCGAACCAGAACACGTTAGACCAAAAACCGCCGCCGATGGCACTGGTCATGGCAATCACTTTTTGTCCGTCACCGAACCACAGACCGGTGAAAAAACAGAGCAGGAGCAATGCTTCAGTCAAGATAAGTGGTGTTTCAAAGCGGTGTAGGAACTGAATCCCATGATCATCTGCAGGGGTTTTAAATAAGCTAGTGGCGAGCACAATGCAGCTGGCGATTCCCGAGCTTAAACCGGAGACCAGAAAGAGCACTGGCAGAACCGGATTATTCAGCATGGGGTAACTTTTCAGCGCCGAGAGTAAAAAGCCAGTGTAAGCACCGAGCAAAACAGCCAGTAACAGGAGTAATAGTTCAGTGACTTTCTCGGTACGCGGTAGTGCACGCAAAAGCGTATCGAGTATATTCAACCGCTCGCCGAGCCAATGTTGGCGCAGGGTGCTCAGTTCGCGCGCAAAAACACCGCCAAGCCAGACGAACAGGACGGCCATATAAATCTGAAACAGCATTACCCCTATCGACATCACCGAGTTGAACTGATAGTTGAACATCAGTTTCCAGAACGTCCACGGACGTGTCAGGTGAAATATCAGGATCAGCAAGCCTAAAATTACCGCGCCGGGCCCGAGCAGAGCTGCTGCTTTGATGATGCCATGTGTGGATGCTTGCTCACCCAGTGATTTACGCTTGAGCAAGACGGCGAAGGTCACGCTTCCTGCAGAGATCCCCAGCAAGAACAGATAAATGGCAATTGGCCAGTCCCACACCAGTGAAGGAAAGTGAAACGGATCTACAGGTAGCGTCATGACTGAATCTCCCCGTTGTGTTTGCCGTTTACAAAACCGGCCGGTATACCATCACGTCCGATACTTAGCTCCTCGCCGCTACCCGGGGCGGGAACCCGGTACATTTTGGGTTCAGTCCCCAGGTGCGCTTTCGAACGGTAAGTAGGTAGTTGCTGTAATTTTTGGTTAATAGCGCTTTTCGGATCGTCCAAATCACCGAAGGTGAGGGCGTGCGTTGGGCAGCTTTGTACGCAAGCGGGCAGCTGATCTCGCGCCAGATTGGTATGACGACAAAAATCACACTTGTCGGCCACTTTCGTTTGCGGATTGATAAAGCGCACGCGATACGGACAGGCTGCGATGCAGTACTGGCAGCCGACACACAGATCGGCATTGACATCGACAATGCCGGTTTTCAGATCTACATGGGATGCGCCGGTCGGGCAGACCAACACGCAAGGTGCGTTATCACAGTGCTGACATGAGTGACGGTAAAAGTGATAACGCGCGTCGGGAAACTCACCAATTGGGCCTTTGCGGACAATCTGTAAGCGCGAAACGCCATCGGGAACATGGTTGGTTTCACGGCAGGCGTCCATACAGGCGGTACAGCCGATACAGGCCGTTTCGTCATGCAACATCCCCAATCGACGCCCATCGTCAGCGACCGAGGTGGACAGCGTGTAGGCCGGGCCAGTCATCATGATCACCGCACCTGTACTGACCCCGGTTAAAAAACGGCGGCGGGAGCAGCTCATGGTGACTCCTTAACGCCAGATACTGACGCCGCTTTTTCTGCATGCTGCTGGCTGTGACAGTCGACACACAACCCGATACGGGCTTTATCGCTGATCCCCATCATTGGTTCGGTTGCCGTATGCAACTGATGACAGTTAGTGCAGGCCGTTTTGGTGACATGCACATCGTGTGCCCAGAAGGTTTTACGCAGATTGTCAGGTTCGTGGCAGCTCAGGCAGACACCGTTGCGTTGATCCAGTGGCATGTTTTCATTGGTAAACACCATCACATCGTTAACGCCTTCACGATGGCGAGGTGATGGATTGCCATGGCAGTTGGTGCAAGTCACCGGCCCTAGATTGTTGGGATTAACCACAGACGCATGTTTACCATGCATCTGTTCACTCTCTTTTTTATGGCACTGCGTACAGGCATAGTTCGGATCGCGTTGGGGCTGCACTAATGCGGGTGTTGTTGCGGGTGTTGTGGCGGTTATATTTGGCATGGCAACGTCTTGCGCCTGCACAAAAGAGACGGGCACATACGACAGCAGCACGCCCGTAAGCAGGGAAAGCGCTAATAGACAGGGCTTTAGCAGTTTCATCATGATCTCCTCATCCTTGTGGGCTCTGCGTAGCAGAGCCCATCATTCCTGACTTATTGACTCAGACGGCCAGCGTCTTTGGCCTCTTTTTCCCAAGCCGGAACGGTTGTTTTCAGGAATTGCTGTTTGTCACTGATGAATTGCTTCATATCCATGCCCAGCGCGGCTTGTGCTTTCTCTTTGGTGCTGATGTCTGGTAACGGAATTTCACCGGTAATGCCTTTAGTGGCCAGCAAGCGTGCCAGTTTAGTGCGCGCATCTGCCGCCAAGTTCAGCGCATCGCCTAGCGTTTTCAGCGCAATATCAGGCGCATGCATGTGTACGCCGTGTGAGGCTATGGCGTAATCCCAGCGCCACTGTGCTTGACGGATGTCTTGCAAAATTGGCTGCATTTGCTCTTCGGTGGCACCGGCATCCCAAGCGGCTTTGGCTTCGAAGTGTGCATGCACCAGTTGCTGCTCGACTTTCAGTTTCAGAGTATTGATAGCTTCTTTACGTTCTTTCACTACACCTTGCAGCATCTCTTTGCTTTGGGTGTGGCAGTTGGCGCAGGTCTGATCGAAGCGGTCAAATGGGTTACCCACTTTATGATCGGTATACAGTTTGCCGTCTTGGCCTTGAACTTTAGGCATGTGGCAATCTACACAACCGACGTTGTTTTTACCGTGAATACCGGCTTGCCAGGTTTCATATTCAGGATGCTGGGCTTTTAGCATCGGTGTTTTTGATAAGCCATGAACCCAATCTTTAAAACCGAGCTCATCGTAGTATTCCGCCATGGCATCGGCTGATGTGCCGTTATCCCAAGGGAATTTGACTGCTTTGTTATCGCCGGAGAAATAATATTCTACGTGGCATTGTCCGCACACTTGAGCTTGCTGATCGAAGCGACCTTGCTTGGCAAACGGCATGTGGATGGCATCCATCGCGCGGCTAGCATAAGGGCGGGAAAGGTGCAGTGCCGGTTTTCCATCTTTGAATTCTTGGCTGTCTGTCGCGTGGCAATCGGCACAGCCAATGCTATTAACGATTTCAGGGCCGCCTTTGGCCCACATTCCCTTGAAGTAGGCATCTTCGCCTTCGCTTTCAATCATCCGAGCAACATCCGGACTTTTACAGCTCCAGCATGCCATCGGTAATGGGCCATCTTCTGCGGTTTTTGGCGCACCGGTACGCAGTGTGTCACGCACATCGGTTAATGCGTAATAGTGGCCACGTGGTTTGTTGTAATCTTTGGAAAAAGGGTAACCGGCCCACAAAATCACCATATTGGGATCTTCTGCTAACGCATCTGCGCGTTCGCTGCTTTGTTGGGTTTGGGTCCAGCTTTGGTATTGTGGCTGATGTACGTCGGCAAACTTGTCATTGCGGGCTTCGACTTGTGCCAAGGCCGAGCTACAAAGGAGAGTTCCGGCAAGAAAAAGGGCGAGGCCCGTTGTTATTGATGTTGTCTTTAGTTTCACGATCATCACTCCCTGAAGTAAGTCCAACGTCGTAACAGGACCTCGTCATTGTTATGGGTGGGCTGTTGATAGGCTCAAAAAAACAGACCTAATGCTTCAGTGTTGAATGATAGAGATCGGTTTTGTAACTGTAATAATTGTTTACGTCTTGTTTGTTCTCGATCAATTGCCCGGACTGTCAGGTTACGTGATTGAGATGTGGCTAACATTAATACAATTTTTTCATGAGGTTAGAGGTCAGACATAACTGTGACGGACATCAATTCAGCAACATGCTTTTCACGTGGTTAATTTTTACGTGGCTATGTGGCTATATAGATAGATTGGTCGCTTGGGGGGAAAAGAATTACGAGCAGGTGTCCGAGGGATAAAAAAACCGGAGCTAAGCCCCGGTTAGAGATAGCAGCCATTATTGCAGCTAAGAATGGCGGCTAAGGCAATATCATGGATAAATACGCGCTGACTTATTTGCTATCCGTGACGCGCGGTGAAGGACGTAAGCGACCAACCGGTTTGCGCAAGGTTTGTGACAAAATAACGCCGCATAAGGTAATTAATCCGCCTACGACATGATAATGCTCCAGCTTTTCCCCGAGCAGACTCATGGCGATCATGGCCGTAAAGACCGGCAAGAAATTCATAAAAATAGCGGTCTTACTCGCACCCAAAAAGCGTACTGATTGCAGCCACAGGTAGGGGGCCAGTACTGACGCCGGGATCCCCGCGTACAAAATCAGTGGCAGTGTTGCCGAATTGATTGGTGCATTGGTCGCAGAAAGAAAGTTAGGTAGCAGCATGACGATACCGAACAAAATCTGCACGTACACCGATTGCCAAGTGGAAAAGGGCAGTTGCCACTTTTTCAGTAGCACGCCATACAGCGCGTAAGCAAATGAACCGGCTAGCAGCAGCAACTCACCATCGCCAATCCCCTGATGCAGCAAGCTGGCGATATCGCCGGCGCTGACCAGATATAAAATCCCGCCTAAGGAGAGCAGAGTACCTACGATGATGCCGGCAGTTGGTGTTTCGCCCAGCAGGAAGATACTGATCAGCACGGTCATCAACGGAATCAGGGAAGTAATGATGCCAATGTTCATGGCACTGACCGTTAAGCCTGCGTAGTAACCGAGAGTTTGGTTAATTGCCATACCGAGCAGAGCCAATATCGCAAACTTTACTAAGTAAGGGCGGTAACTGCGGCGGTTACGCCACACCGTCATTGCCATAAATGGCGTGAGCACCAAACCGGCAACGAGCCAGCGGTAGAAAGCAATAGCGGCGGGGTCAATGGCGGTGGCGGCCATCTTATTGACAATAGCGTTGCCGGCCCAGATCAGCACAGTTAGCAGGGGCAGAAGGTAGTACATAAAACCATCATTAGCACACGAAAAGGAATGAGTTGTCAGTGTACTCGTTTTGCGTCTCATTTGCGATTCGCATCACAAAATATTGGGGGAGTCATTTTTGGGAAATATTGGAATGCGGCAGAGATAAAAAAACAGGGCATAACACCCTGTTTGTATGGAGATCTTTATACAGTGATAACTATTTGAATCAGCAGGTACTAGTAGAAGCTAGGCACTGTTAGTAGAAACTAGAAACCAAACATCTTATAGAAGCCGAACATCAAGCCACTGGTGATGACGAATGGGATGATTTCCCACAGCAGTTGGCGAAAAATCGAGTAATCTGGAATCGACAATGTACTGCGAATCTCTGCTCGTGAGCGTGAGGTTACACCTTTGATCTGATCTTCCATCAATTGATCTTCAATTTGTTCGCCGGTTTTGAACAGACGAGAAGACAGCTTTGCCCCAGAGTTTTTCACCGCGCTACCGATAAAAATCATGATGTAGACAGCAAAGAAATAGAGTGAGTTTGTGCTGGTGAGTGAGCCCAGATCCGGTACTGGCGAGTTGTTCCAGAAAAAACTTAGAAAATCGGTTTTGCCGTAAACAAAGATATAAAGCTGCTTGTACGGGTCGGCCAAAAAAGCAGCGGCCATGCTGCCATTATCAATATGCAGGCTCAAAAACTTCAGAATTGAAACCAATGTGCTCAACATACCGGTGATGAGCAAAACCCAACCAATCAAACGCTTGCAGACAGCCAGAATGACCGCATTTTTATAATTCACGCGCAAATTCTCCCGGAGATAGTGTGTAACCGTATTCGTATATCTAAATTTTTACGTCTTGATATAGCGTAGCAGAGACCACGCATATCCAAAATATCTGAGCCTGAAACAGGTTTGTCTTTGCTTATTTGGAGTGTCCATCTTCTTTGGTCAGTGTACCGGTTTCCAGTACTGGCGCGACGTCGAGATGTTCGGCGTTCATCAAGGCAGAGATCCGCTGCACACTGGCGAGCAGCATGTTTTGTTCCCACTCCGGCAGAGCCTGAAAGCGCGCCACAAAATTCTCCTGCAGGGCTGTAGGTGCTTTGAGCAGTAAGGATTTTCCGGCCTCGGTTAATTCGGCATGTTGGCGACGCTTATCCAGCAGGCTGCGCACTCGGATCACCAATTGTCGTGATTCTAGCCGGTCTAAAATCGTGCTCGCCGTGGCTTGGCTGATATTGGTTTGTTCAGCCAGCACTTTCAGCGACACATCCCCATGCCGGTCAATGGCTTGCATTAGCATTAGCTGGGGCGTTGTCAGTCCGACGGCTTTGTTTAATTGCTTTGACTTCAAATCAATAGCGCGAATGATTTGCCGGATTGAAACCATCACCTCGTCATGTTTTTCCAATTTATTCTTTCCAGATCATAGTGTTGTACTTGGTTTCTATAGTGATTCTCTGTTGTATTCATTAAAAACAACTTTGACCTCAAAGTATTTTATGTGTAGGGTTTTGCCACCTTGTACATGTAGAGAGGTCACATGCAACAGACATTTACTATCAAAGAGATCACCGAAAACCTGCAAATTGCACGCATGCGTTACCAGCTGCCGGATACGTCAGCGTATATCCGTTATCAACCTGAGCTTTCCTGCGATAACACCAATATTTCCGTACAAAGCGGAATGATGCTGCCGCATGAAAGTTGTGAACCTGCCGGCATTTTCAAACTGGCTGAGTTGGTCAACGAACTGAACTTCGCCTATCTGCTGGTTCACATTTTTCCGGATACCGACAGTATGAACTATTTTGTCGCCGGATTTGATACTGGATTGTCGCAGTTAGACTTTATTGGTGGCAGTTTCGACAATCATCGCTTCTGGCTCACCAGCGGAGTCAGCAATCTCGGTGTGCCGGTCGTGGTGTTTTATGGTCAGCGTAATGCGGTGAATGGCCAGCCATCGGTGACGCTGGTGGATCATCGCGAGAATCCGGCCGGGCAGGTGGCATGGCGTGCTATCCGCGGCGCGGGTGAGCATGTTGGTGAAGAGTTTTTTGTCTAAGGGAGGGCTGAGATGCTGAGAGCTAAATCCGGTCTGTTTCGTGGACTTAATCCAACCATGGCTGTTACTGCACTTACCGTGCTGTCAGTCTTCTTATTGTTTGGCGTGTTTGCGCCGGACTTATCCGCCCAGTGGTTTCAGGGCGCAAAAAATAACATCATCAGCAGCTTTAAGTGGTACTACATTCTGGTGGTATCGCTGTTTCTGTGCTTTGCACTGTATTTGATGTTTTGCCGTTATGGTGATTTACGCCTCGGCGATGATGACCAAAAGCCAGAGTTCAGCTACATGGCGTGGTTTGCCATGCTGTTTAGTGCTGGGATGGGGATTGGCCTGATCTTCTGGAGCATTGCCGAGCCGGTATTTCACCTGCAAGGTAACCCGTTTATCTCCGAGGGCGGTACGCCGGAAGCGGCCAAGGTCGCTATGCGCATTACCTGGTTCCATTGGGGATTACACCCGTGGGCGATCTATTCCATCGTTGGTTTGTCGTTGAGCTTTTTCTGTTATCGCAAAAAACTGCCGTTGGCCATTCGCTCGGTATTGTATCCGCTGTTGGGCGACAAAATTTATGGCTTCTGGGGACATCTGGTTGATGTGCTGGCCGTATTTGGCACCGTATTTGGCGTCGCCACGTCATTGGGGTTGGGCGTAGCGCAGATGAACACCGGTCTTAACGAAGTCTTCGGCATGAATGTCTCACTGCAAAATCAGTTGATTTTGATTGGTGTGATATCGGCCATCGCAACGCTTTCTGCGGTATCAGGGGTAGGTAAAGGGGTCAAACTACTGAGTGAGTTTAACCTTGGCCTGAGTGCGCTGATGTTAATCTTCTTTTTGTTTGCCGGCCCAACAATCTACATCATGAATTCGTTTGTGCAGGGAATTGGGGATTATCTGCAAAATATCATTCGCCTGAGTTTCTGGACAAACGCCGAAGCCAATGGCGCATCAAACTGGCAAAGCTCATGGACCGCCTTCTACTGGGGATGGTGGATTGCTTGGGCACCGTTTGTCGGGATCTTTATCGCGCGCATCTCCAAAGGCCGTACCGTACGGGAGTTCGTGTTGGGCGTCTTGCTGGTTCCGACGTTATTGGGACTGTTTTGGATGTGTGTATTTGGCAGCACAGCCTTGCACATTCAGCTCTTTGAAGGCGGAGATTTGATTGGCGCGGTGAATCAGGATATTACTTCGGCGTTGTATCGCACCATTGATTTAGGCGTGCATGTACCAGCGTTGGCCACCGTTGCTAAACTGGCCATGACATTGCTGATCGCCACCTACTTTATTACATCGTCAGATAGCGGCACCTTGGTGGTGACCACCTTATTGTCTGTTGGCGATCAGGAGCCACCTAAAATCCATCGCGCCATCTGGGGCATGGGTGGGGGATTGGTCGCTGCCATCTTACTGCTGTCTGGTGGGTTAGAAGCGTTACAAGCAGCGTCTATTTTGGCGGCGTTACCGTTCTCGGTGATCATGCTCTTTATGTGTGCGGCGCTACTTAAGGGCTTACGAGAAGAGCGCCACCATCTCAAACACGATCGCCTACGCTTGCAAGCGCAAGATTGCTCGCCACATCTCAACCTCATGGAGCGTATTGGTCCGGGGAATTGAGCGGGGACAAGAACGTTAAAAGAGAAAGACGCTTACGAGAGAAGAGTTATTTTGCGGTGTTCTCTGACTGGAACAATCTAAATCAAGCAAAGCGGTGCGCCATTAGCGTGCCGCTTTTTTGCCTGAATTCGCAACGCGGTAAACCGCCAACCTCTAATTCGTTTCAGTATCCTGTTTCTTATCCACAAACCTCTTTCGTTATGAGACAAATAAACATTTAAATTAAGTCATCATCCAAATTGTTTGGCCTAAACCACTCCGCGCATCAGCGAAAAATGAAATTGCATACTCTCCGCACGCGCCAGATATAAAGCTCAACAAGATAAGCAAACCGTGGGTTAACTGTGGGATAATCAGATGGTTAACTCACTCAGTTAGGGTAGAGTACGAACTATGTCTTGCTCGATTTCCTTCTACGGTATCGTTTGAAAGGGAAAGGCGCGCTGAGCGAATCAAGGAGAGAAACATGATCACATTGTCACCGCTGGTGATAGTGCTGGCGGCAGTATCTGCATTAATGCTGCTGTTGTTGATACTGAACCACAAAAATGCACAGCGCCAAGCAGAGCAGGCGGAAGCGGAGTGGGAAAAGGAGCGTCTTTACCTTGAGCGTCAATTTGCTCAGCGGCATGATGAGTTACAACGTCACTTAAATGACAAGACTCAAGCCCTACAGCTCAGTGAACAGCAATGCCGCCAAGCCGAGCAAGAGCTGGTTCGTCAGCAAACCTTGCGTGAGTCTGCACAGCAACATCTGCAAGATGTGAAGCAGTTGCTGTTGGATAAAGAGCACGCACTGAGTGTACTGAACGAAAACTACACCTATTTACTCAGTGAGCATACGGAACTCAAAGCGGTATTAACCGAAAAACAGCATGTATTAGAGCAGCAAAAACGGGATCTGGAACAAAGCCGTCAGCAGTTGAAAACGGAGTTTCACTATCTCGCTAATCAGATTTTGGATGAGAAAAATCAGGTCTTTAATCAGCAAAGTCAGGTTTCGATAGCCCGTTTGCTGCAACCATTTCGTGAGCAAATTGAAGGCTTCCAGCGTCGGGTTAATGAAGTCCATGCTGAATCACTCAAAGGCAATGTGGTGCTGGAGTCTGAGATCCGTAAAGTGCTCGATATCGGCATGAAGATGTCTGAAGAAGCATCCATGCTTGCTGGCGCCTTGAAAGGGGATAAAAAACTGGCCGGTAACTGGGGCGAGGCACAGTTAGAGCAGACGCTGCAATTGGCAGGGCTGCTGCGAGATGAACATTATCAGGCGCAGGCCGTATTCAAAAGTGCCGATGGCTCAACCTATTACCCTGATTTTGTGATCAATTTACCGGATGGCAAACATCTGATTATTGATAGCAAAGTCTCACTGATTGACTACAGTCAGGCCGTGGCCGCCACCGATGATGCTAGCCGTCTGCAAGCGTTGCAGGATCATGTTAAAGCGGTGAGAAATCATATCGATAATTTGGCCAATAAGGATTACAGCAATCTGTGCGGCATTAATAGCCCGGGCTTTGTGCTGATGTTTATGCCGGTAGAGCCGGCGTATATCGCTGCGTTACAGTATGGTCGTGATTTGTTCAACTACGGCTACGAGAAAAAAGTGATTCTCGTGTCGCATACTACCTTAATGCCGGTACTACGTACGGTTTCTAATTTGTGGATGATTGAACGCAGTAACAGTGAAGCGCAGGAGATCACGGCGCGTGCCGGAGAGATTTACAACCAAGTGTGTGTCGTCGCCGAAAACTTACAGCGCCTAGGTAATACCCTGACAGCGGCCAGCAACCATTACAATAAAACGGTGACAGCATTAGCCGGTCGACAGGGCTTACATGGCAAAGTTGAGCGTTTCCAGCGTTTATCTTCTAATATCACTCGCAGCATGCCGGTGTTAGAGCCGTTAAATGCAGATTTTGAACAAGAACGCTTGGCGATGATGACAGACTCCGGCGCGGAGTAAACGCAAGGCGTGTTTACTACACGTGATACATGTGTCAATAAAAAAGAGGCGAAAGCCTCTTTTTTATTGTGCTGGATGCAGTGCAATTGAGCGTGAAACTAACACTCACCGCCAATTGATCACAATGTATCAATGAGTATCAGTGCGTAATATAGACGCCACCGCGCAGGCCGCTATGGCTAAACAGCACTTGCCATAGTTGAATATCACGAGCACGGAACGCGCCGGCACAGGCATTCAAGTAGTAGCGGAACATCCGATAAAAACGAGGGGAGTAGTTGTCTTTGATTGAATCCCATGCGCGGACAAAGTTCTCATCCCATGCCATCAATGTTTTATCGTAGTCAGCGCCAAAGTTGTGCCAATCTTCCATAATCAGATGGCCTTCCGCTTCGTCGGCAATCTGCCGGATAGACGGTAAGCAGCCGTTCGGGAAGATATATTTACTGATCCACGCATCTGCCTTAACGCCTGAAGTGTTACTGCCGATGCAGTGCAGCAGGAATAAGCCGTCTTTTTTCAGGCAGCGATTCACCACATTGAAATAGGTACGGTAGTTTTTCGGCCCCACGTGCTCGAACATCCCAACGGATACAATGCGGTCAAACTCTTCGTTCAGATCGCGATAATCTTGCAGCATGATTTGTACCGGGAAACCTTCACAGCGTTTTTGTGCCAGTTGTTGCTGCTCTTTAGAGATAGTCACACCAACTACGCTTACGCCATACTCTTTTGCCATGTACGCCGCTAAGCCGCCCCAACCACAGCCAATATCCAGCACTTTCATTCCCGGCTTGAGCTGCAGTTTTTCGCATATCATCTTCAGCTTGGCCACTTGCGCATCAGCCAAGGTATCGGCATCTTTCCAATATGCGCAAGAATATTGCATGTTTGGATCAAGCATGGCGTTAAACAGGTCATTACCCAAATCATAATGCTCTTTGCCGACTTGCCACGCGCGGTGACGGGTTTGCATATTAAATAGCCGCGCACGCGCAATACGTAAAATGTCTTTCAGATGAGAGGGCAGTTGTTGATCAAGTTTTGCGGTCAACACTTTGTCGAAGAAGACGTCTAGCCGGTCGCACTCCCACCAGCCATCCATATAGCTTTCACCTAATCCTAATGAACCTTCTTGCAAGATCCGCATCAGCGTGTCGGGATGCTTAATCCGCATATCAAAAGGACGCGGTCCATTAATCATAATACCGGCTTTATCCAGCAATTCGGTGGCAATCCGGGTCCAGTTATCCGGTTTAATCTCTGCACACTCAAGATCGTCTGTTGATGTAAGACATTCGGTATTTTGCGCTTTCATTACGGGCTTACCCTCTGAATTTAATCCTAAAAATACAACACGCTTTTCTTATTCTTTTACGTGAAAATGACTTCTGGTTTTAAATATGTAACGCAAATACGCGCTAAAGGGAAAAGTAAGATCAGCAGATTATTTATCTGTTTGTAAGCGAATTTTGTGACAATCAAATGATGTTTTATGGCGCTAAAAACCGGCACCAGTTTGAATAACTCATCTTATTTGTATGATGAATGTGATTTGGAAGCCAGTTATACGGGGGATTCGGTTCATATGGTTGAGACATCAGGTGAGTGTGAACGCGGATTTGGCTGTGGGTATTTTATTCAACTTGCTAAGTTTTTCGCCTTATTATTCGATGTATTCGGTTACATTCATCAGCATTATGAAATGTTTGTTGTGCGCATTTTTTGTCGATATTCAGCTTGGCTAACAAAGAGAAAAGGGCAATAAGAAGGGGCAAATAGACAAAAGAGGCACAAAGAAACAGAGAAACAGAGGACAATAACCAAGGAAAACCGTGCTGGTGATACAAGCACGATGGTAATACAAAAATAATGTAGCCGCGACAGCTGTACAACGTGATGATACAGCCGTCGCGGCTATCGATTGAAACCTGTTTATCTATTTCGCATTACCGTTAGCGTTCTGGAAAATCCAAGCTCAAACACAGCTTTCCAGCTCAGGGTTCACGATAAAACGCTCAATCAGGTGGGCGATGCCGTCTTGATCATTGCTCTTGGTCACGAAGTCAGCGAGCGCCTTGATATCCTCAGTAGCATTACCCATCGCAACGCCGAGTCCGGCAAACTCAATCATGTGGCGATCGTTACCGGCGTCACCCACGCAAATCACCTCTGATGCATCTAATCCCAAATAGTCTGCCAGCATGCCAACTGCAATCCCTTTATTGCTGGATGGGTTCAAGAACTCCAGGAAATACGGCGCGCTTTGTACGATGGTATAGCGCTGATGCAGGTCAGGGGTTAGCCGCGCGATGGCCGCGGAGAGCACCTCGGGCTCATCGATGAACATCACTTTCAGGATCTCTTCATCGGCAGGGAGCTCGGCAAAGTCCATCTCCAGCAGCGGGATCCCGTTCAGTTTCGCTTCATGTTCGGTGTAATGGTTGCGTTTTGGCGTGATTAATCCTAACCGGCGTGAAAACGCGTGAATATTCACCCCTAACTCACGGCTGAGCGTTTGCAGCGCATGTGCATCGCAACCATTTAAAATGCAGCTACGAACCACGTCATGGCTACCGGCTTTTTGAATCAATGAGCCGTTATAGCACAAGACAAAATCGTCATCGGTGTTCAGCCCTAGGGTGTTCAGATACGGCAGCATACCTTCCAGCGGTCGGCCAGAGGCTAGCACTACTTTCACGCCCATTGCCCTGGCTTTCGCAATGGCCTCACGCGTGTTAGGTGAAATCTCACCCTGTGAAGTCAGCAAGGTTCCATCCATATCCAGAGCAAGCAACTTATACATCAGTATTCCTTAGATTTTATCTTCTACAACAGTTATGAATTGGGAAAATAAAAATGCCATTCTGCAACAGAGCAGGAATGGCATTGAGTCGTTACCGTGTGAAAGTTCGCATGCGGTTAGCTTTTGACTTTAACACTCTGGCCTTGGAACAAAACAACCTGACCAGATTGGATCTTGCAACGCTTACGGGTTTCAACTTGTCCGTCAACTTTAACCAGACCTTCAGCAATCACAGCTTTTGCTGCCGCGCCGCTTTCGCTCCAGCCCTGAATTTTCAGCAAATCACACAGTTCAACATAAGGGTGGTTTTCAAGATGGAAGATGTCCATGACAATGCCTTTTGCAAAGAAAGCCGTGCGGTATCACGGTCTAAAAAGTTTTTTACAGTTTATCAGCTAACTTGGGCGCAGAGCGAGCGCAATATTGATATTCCCTCTGAGAGTGGTTGTGCTAGTATGCGCACGCTTTTACCGCGGGTAATCTGCGGTATACATTTAACCGAATTTGGAACTCCATGATTACTAACGATGTTTTGCGAAGCCTGCGTTACTCACTGCAACTGAGTGCAACTAAAATCCGTAACCTGATGAAAGGTGAAGGATATGAAACCACGGCCGAAACCGTTACCTCATGGCTGTCAAAAGAGGATGAAGCGGATTTTCGCGAGTGTCCTGATGCGGCATTGATGGCATTTTTGGATGGGCTGATTACCCATTTTCGTGGTCCAGCTCCGGAAAGTGCCGCAAAGCCACCAATAAAAGAAGGTTTTTCCAACAATTTAGTGTTGCGTAAAATCCGTATTGCGCTTCAATTAAAGGATGACGACATAATCAATATTCTGTCAGCGGCGCAGCTGCGGATTTCTAAACCTGAGCTCAGTGCATTATTTCGTCAAAAAGATCATAAAAACTACAGGATTTGTGGAGACCAGTTTCTGCGCAATTTTTTAAAAGGCTTAGCTCGGGTAAAACGCCCGAATACCCAAACAGATAAAAAACCAAATCATTGATCCTGTATATGTAAATGGATGGAGTTTGTATGAGCAAAAGGAGCCGCATTTTAGGTCTTGTTTATGCGCTGACATGTTCATTTTTCGTGGCAAGCATAACCCCGGTACACGCATCGGCTAAACCAGCAGAATTAAAATTGGCGTCAGCCAGTGCGCTGGTTGTGGATACGCGAAAGGGCAAAACCCTCTATGCGAAAAACCCCAATAAAGTGGTTCCTATTGCATCAGTGACAAAACTGATGACCGCGTTGGTGGTTCTGGATGCAAAACAAAATCTAAATGAAGTGATTACGGTCGATAAACGGGACCGCGACACACTAAAAAATACCCACTCGCGTATCCGTTTTGGTACGCAAATTACGCGTCATGATGCGTTGCTGCTGGCATTAATGTCATCAGAAAACCGCATGGCGTCTGCCTTAGCGCGTCATTATCCGGGTGGGAAGAGCGCATTTGTTAAAGCGATGAACCGAAAGGCAAAATCGCTGGGAATGAAAAATACGCGTTTCTCTGATTCAACCGGTCTGTCGACACATAACGTATCAACAGCCAACGATCTCGCAAAACTGGTAAAGGCGGCCTACCAAAAACCGCTGATTCGTCAGTTTACGCAGACCGAAAGTCATGAGATGCGATTTAAAAATCCAGCCTATGCGTTGCAATTTGTGAACACCAATCCACTGGTTAGAAATGACAATTGGAACGTTCGCTTAAGTAAAACCGGTTTTACCGATGAAGCAGGGCGCTGTTTGGTTATGCGTGCTCAGCCTGGTGGTAAAAACGATTTGACCATTGTGCTGCTTGACTCCGTGGGTAAACGCACGCCAGTGGGGGATGCTAATCGTATTCGCCAATGGGTGGAAGGTGGCAAACCGGCAGCCGTGCCATCCGTCGCTCGTCGCTAATGGGTTTCCATTACTGAGCGATGAATAAGTGATTAGCGAGCGTAATGTGAATAATAAAAAACCGCCATGATGGCGGTTTTTTTATGTGCATATAATAAATAGCTAATAGTGGGTTAAGCTTATTTAAGCGCTTGCTTGATAATGGCTTTTTCAGGATGTTGTATAGCATCTTCAATCGAATTACGAGTATTATTCACTCGATCTTTTGCCGTACGAATATCGTGATTGAGCGCCTGCTTACTGTCTTTAATACGCTCTTGGGTATTATTTAGCGCATCTTTTTTTTCATCCCAACCTACAGCTTTTCCGGCTTGTTCTTTGAGTGCTTTTTCTACAGTACAGTTACCACTTACACCTAGTGTTGTTTCCATTGCTGCGTTGCGTGTTGCTTTTTCCATGGTGCAGTCGCGATTGAGGATGTTGGCATGTGCCGAAGTGCTCAGCAGCAGAGCCAGAGAAAGCCCATATACGCATTTCTGCATCATCATAATTAAATACCTATATTTGGTTAAGCGTTAACGATTCTGATGTTAACGTCATGCATTATCTTATTGAATATCAGTAAAACCTTAACATATATCGAATTGTGCATAACAGCCATCTATAGCGCTATACCTCTAACGTCGAGTTTGTTTACGCGTAGATTGTAGAGAGGAAAAACAGGCTGACTTGGAGTATCTATTTGAATATAAAAGTGAATGTTAAGTTAAATTACTTGTTACAAAATAGGAGGGGTAGAATATTACCGTTGCAGCAGAATCAATGAAAACATAGCAATGAGTTAAGAATAAGGATGTTGATCATGCACAGTTTAAAGATTACCCCGAGTAGGTGCGTTGCCACTTATCTCAGTTCACCATATACAAAACACCGCCAGTGCCAACTAGCCGGGCTAGCGCTAGCGATGATCGGACTGTGGAGCGGGTTGGCGCAGGCGTCTGCGACAGCGACAGCGGAATCTACCGCATCAACGGTCTCGTTAACGTCTGATATGCCAGCGATGACGTTAGAGAAGGTCGTGATCTTGAGTCGGCATGGCGTGCGTGCGCCAACAAAAATGCCGCCTTTACTCTACCAGGTTACGCCTGAGCAGTGGCCTGCGTGGCCGGTTCCCTTGGGGGATATCACGCCACGCGGTGAGCATTTGATCACCTTGATGGGGCGTTATTACCGCGATTATTGGCGTGAGCAGGGGCTGTTGAGTACTGCTACGACAGCGTCGTCGACAGCATCTGCGGCAGAAACCGATAGCACCAAAGGCTGTCCGGTTCCCGCTGATATCTATGTTTGGGCTGATGTGGATGAACGGACGCGTAAAACCGGTGAGGCCTTCTTGCAAGGTTTAGCACCGGACTGCGGTTTGTCTATTCACCATCAGGCTGATATACGCAAAAAAGATCCGCTATTTCATATTCAGCCGGACTCCACTTGCAAAATGGATCCTGATACCGCCCTTGCTGCGGTACAAATGCAGGTCGGCATACCGTTAGGCAAAATTAACCAAGCACATGCGCCAGCGCTAGCATTGATGGATAAGGTGTTACGCTTTGAGGACTCCGCTTATTGCCAGTTAAACGCCCCGCAATCAGGTGTTTGTACCTTAGCGGCGACGATGCCGGAAAAAGTCACCATCGGTGATGGAGTAAAGATACAGCAACATGGCGCGCTGAGTTTGTCCTCCACCTTGGCGGAGATGTTCTTACTGCAACAAGCCCAAGGCATGGCCGCGCCGGGGTGGGGACGTATTCACACTGAGGCACAGTGGAACAAGCTGCTCAGTTTGCATAATGCCGCGTTTAACTTGGCGTTTCGCACGCCATACATCGCCGCGCATCAAGGCTCTGCATTATTACAAACCATCACCGCTGCGCTAAATGATACCGCCGGTGCAGATTCATTAGGTTCGCCGGCCGCGAAGGCGCGTATCGTCTTTTTAGCCGGCCATGACACGAATTTGGCAAATCTTTCCGGTTTACTGGGCACCGATTGGACATTGCCACAACAGCCGGATAATACCCCGCCAGGAGGCGAGTTGGTTTTTGAGCGTTGGCGAGATAGCCGTGGTACGCCTTGGCTACGAGTGCAAGTGGTGTACCAAAGCTTGGCGCAAATGCGCGAACAAACACCGTTAACTTTAACTGAACCTCCACATGCGGTGACACTGCAACTGCCTGGTTGCCAAACTGCACGTGAACGGGCAGGGTGGTGCCAGTTATCTGACTTTAATCACTATGTGAAGCAGCATATTATTCCCTCTTGTACCTTGCAGGCGCTGCGGGGTGATTAGCTTCGGGGGGCGCAATCGGTGATGCTCGAGGTGATTTTGTACGGACATGCAGTAGAGTGCAGTGAAGCTGTGAACTGGTTGGCATGAAAAATCAACGGATTGATGCAATTTAGGCCAATCAGTTCAGTGATTTGATTTTTTTGCACTTTCTCACTTGCCAGCATCCCGAGCTATCGTTAATATTCACCTCGCTTCCAACGGCAACATGTCGTGAAGCGAGTTGCAAGGCGTCCTTAGCTCAGCTGGTTAGAGCACCACCTTGACATGGTGGGGGTCGGTGGTTCGAGTCCACTAGGACGCACCAAAATCTGCGATACACCCATAGCTCAGTTGGTTAGAGCACTACCTTGACATGGTAGGGGTCGGTGGTTCGAGTCCACTTGGGTGTACCAAATTCAGCAGATAAGCAATCTATACAACATACACCCATAGCTCAGTTGGTTAGAGCACTACCTTGACATGGTAGGGGTCGGTGGTTCGAGTCCACTTGGGTGTACCAGATTTCAGACAAAGCCTCGCTATGCGAGGCTTTGTCGTATTTGTTTTCTAGCCTTTGTTTTCTAAAATACGTCTTCTCGCATATTCAAAAGTCCTTTCTTCGTTTATCTTCCTCTGCGTCTCTGTTTTGTTCGGGGCGTTCAGTCATGAAATGCAGCAGAGGATTACCGTTATGTCAGTAAAAAAATCTGCCGCAAACACCGCGTCAACAAATACCTTGCCAAAGAATACGGCATCTCCAATAACGCGGTGGCAGTGTATTCTATTTACAGTGATCAGTGCTTTGTTGAGTACGATAGCGCTATCAGCGTTGTACTCGGTTGGACATCAGTATGCACATTCCCTTGGTCGCCATTTTCGCGGTGGTGTCGGTTGGGGGCTGAATCTGTCAATGATGACAACTTGTTTTACGATAATTGCGCTCGTCTATTTCTGGTTCTTTTTTAAACAAAGAACAAACCGGTTCAGGAACGGTTTATTGTCTGCGTTAGTGTTTCTGATCTTGGCAATGCTAGTATCGGGGATGGCGGGCTATCCTTATCGCTTGGCGTATTACGTGTTATGCGCACAGATTGTTCTGATTACGCCTGCCGTCATCAGTGGTGTCATCGACAGATTGCGTCGATAACCCCTCCTTATTATCATCCGCCGGAGAAGTAGAAATGGAAGAAGTCAGGGTTGTTGCATTCTCAGGAGCGGATCAGCAGCATATTTGTCAGATTCGAGAAACCGTGTTTGGTCTGGAACAAAACATCTCCCGAGCGTTGGATTTAGACGGTGAAGATCCACAAGCATGGCATGCGCTGGTGTTTGTAGATGGTCAACCGGTCGCCACCGGGCGCATTCTGGCTGATGGCCATATCGGGCGCGTGGCTGTACTGAAAAGTAGTCGCGGTAAAGGTATGGGCGCAAAAGTGGTAAATGCGTTGGCTCAGTTTGCACAAGAGCAGGGCTACCCTCGAGTCTTTCTGGGCGCACAAAGTCATGCGGTGGATTTTTACCATCGCTTAGGGTTTACCGCCTGTGGGGATGAGTTTATCGAAGCGGACATTTTGCATGTCCCAATGCATAAAGTTTTGCACCACTCTGCGTGAATACGCCACATAACTCATCATCGCCTCTACATGAAAAAGGGTTCATTGCTGAACCCTTTTATGTATGACGAACTTTGTGTTCTGATGGCTGTTAGGATTGACAGGCTGCCAGAATATCCAACTCACCGTTCTTAGCTTGCGTTTTCACGCCGGTGATCCCTAGCAAAGTATGGAATAAGTTATCGTGGGAATATGCTTGGCTGCCTGCTTTTTGTTTCAGACATTCGGCATTGATGTCACGCTGAGCGATAAACTGGGGCGACATCCATAGCATCATAGGGACCTGAGTTTGAGTGTCTGGTGCTACGCTGTATGGCGTGCCATGCAGGTATAAACCGGACTCACCCAAAGACTCGCCGTGATCAGAGATATACAATAAGCTGGTGTTGTATTTCTGTGTCAGAGCAGGAGCATCGAGCCGATTAATCACTTTAGAAATCACATAATCGGTATACGCGATCGTATTGTCATAGGTATTGACCAATTGCTCCGTTGAGCAGTTTTCAATATCACTGCGCGGACAATCTGGCGTAAATAGGCGTTTTTCGGCCGGATAGCGCTGATAATAGGTTGGGCCGTGGCTACCAATCACATGTAAGACAATCAATGCGTCTTTACCGTCGACTTTGTTGAGCAGGCTGTCTAACTCAGGTAAAAACACCTCGTCGTAACATGTTTTGCCGTTGCAATAGGCATTTTTCTCAGCGGGATTAATGGTAATGGTGGTGACCTTGTCACAAACACCTTTACAGCCCCCATCATTTTCTAACCAAGTTACGTTAATCCCCGCACGTTGAATAACATTCAACGCATTATCCTGATTTTTGGCTTGTTGTTCGTTGTAATTGCTGCGCCCCAAATTGGAGAACATACAAGGCACCGAAAGGGCAGTTGCCGTGCCACATGAGCTGACATTCTTAAACGAAATCATGCCTAATTGTTGGGTATATCGGTTGGTATCACGCGCATAGCCATTCAGTGAATGGTTAGCGCTACGCGAGGTTTCCCCGAGTACCAATACGGTAATTGATGGTTTGGTTTCTGTCGGCACACGCGTTCGCGCTGCATCTGCACCTACCATGGTGTAAGGCACTGGCGCTGAGAAATGGGCCTTTTTGATGTACTTATATGTGTTACGAATAAAATAAGTTGGGACAATTTGTGAGAGCAATTGCGGGTTGTTTCTGCCCACTGACGCATAATCTTTGTAGAAAAAGAGCGCAATAATGGCAATTACCACGACTGAAACAACCATGCTGGCTAAACGACGCACCTGTTCACGCCAAAAACTACCGTACTGAATTTTTGTATTGAGCAATAAAAAAATCGGAGGGATAACAAACAGCGCAAAGGCGGTGATGGAGGAGGCATTAATATACGCATGAGCCTCTGCCACATTGGTTTCAAAAATATTTTGAATCATGTCGCGATCAAATACGACACTGTATTTGATCATGGCATAAGAAACGGCGGCGGAGCTCATTAACAGTAGGATAATGACCGGTTTAATCAGATAGCGCCAGTTGAGTAGGTTGAGCGCGAGGTTGAGGGTAAAGACAACAAAAAAGGGGATACTAATGATAAATGCTGGATGGACGGTAGTCATCTCTTTAAAGATAGCCGCCAGCTGGGCATAAAAACTAAAATTAAGAACTGTGCCCAAATATAAGCTGGTAAGAAACGTCACAGTTTCCTTACTGCACGAAAGAGACAGCCTCGGGAACATCCGTTTACCTGAAGTGTTGTGTCTTAACAAGTGATACCTACCCGTAGTTTTCTGCTAATAGCATGAAGTTTAATGAAAATTAATATTGTTATTGTGCCAGTGTGTATTTCGTTGAGGGCTTTTATAACATACCTACCGCTCAGTTAGAGCCGTGCTTGAGCGGAAAGTTGCTGCAATGTGTTATTTTTATTTTCTGTGATGCGTGTAAGTGCATATTGCTTTGCTGTTTTAATCGCCTAGATTTTCTTTGTGCGGTGATAAATTTCATCGGCATCCGTCAATGAAATAAATAACCCATTTAAAATCAATCAACAACAATTAACTGGCTAGAAATTAAATAGCAAAAGACTGTTACACATAATAATCGTGCGGGGCTCTTGCTGTCAGCGAGAAAATATCTAGAGTCATTAACAAGAGATAAACAAATCGTAGTGAATCTCACGCTAACATTAATCTCCCAGTACTCCTAGAAAGTGAGCTGACGTCAAGTTAGCACAAACAACGTTAGCTTAAGTGAGTTGCAGTGGAGCGATGTAGGTTAGCTGTCTGGGATGGGGTTGACGTCAGGTATAAAGTAGGAGGATGGCGATATGCATATGTTAAGCGCTGTGCTTTGTATTCTTTTGCTGTTGCCCGTATCCACGTTGTCAACAGCCAAAGCCATTACGTCCACACGATTGCCCGGTACGCTGTCTGACTCATGGCCGCGGATTCATATCGCCGAACAAAGCGCGGTGTTCAACTGGCCGGCACGCTATGTTAAACCGGTGATGAGCAATAAAAATCAAAAAGCGGATTTATCTAAAAAGGAGCGTAATCATATCGTTTCTGCACATTTGAGTTTGCTGCTGCGATGAATAGCTACACTCAGTAATGAATATTGGGCTCTGAATATTGTCTTAGTTTATCTGTTGTATACACGGCAGAGATTAAGGTAGGCAAAAAACGGACTCAGATTAAAGCGAGCCTTTTACATGGATTATTATCATGATGATTTTATTCATTATTGTAGCGTTAGTGCTTAATGTCTCTTTCATGATGTGGTTTGAGAAACATGATCTTTACGCCATGGCGCATCATGGCTACGCCTTCTTAATTTTCTTGGGATTGTTTGGCGTGTTGCTTGGCCTGTCTTTTAGCCTGTTGAAGAGGGTGAGTCGGGAATAATCTCGCCATAGTTATAAGCTCGCAGCGATAAAAAAATCCCGCATCATTGGCCAGTCAACGGACATTGATGCGGGATTTTTGTTTGACAGCACTTTTTGTTTGACGGCTCGGTGAGCCGTCAGCAATCAGTAAACGATTAGCGGCTGGCCATCTCTAAGATCTTGTGTTTGTCCTGACGCTGCAACCAACGGATGCGGATCAAGAACAGTAACGCAGCGGTAGTCAGACCGCTGATAAAGCCAATCCAGAAACCGTGCGCACCCATTGCGGGTACCAAATAATTGGTGCGTCCCAGTACATAACCGATTGGTAAACCAATCAGCCAGTAAGAGATGAAGGTGATCACGAAGATAGCGCGGGTATCTTTGTAGCCACGCAGTACGCCACTGCCGACCACCTGAATGGAATCGGAGCACTGGTAAATACCGGCAAACACCATCAACTGCATGGCAACATGGATAACCTGCGGATCGCTATTGTAAATATTGGCGATACTTTCACGGAACAAGATGGTCAAAATTGCGGTCGACATCGCCAGCGTAAAGCCCACCACCAAACCGGTAATGGCCGCCACACGCGCATCATCAGGGGACTTTTCACCCAAACGATGGCCAACGCGGATAGTCACTGCAATCCCCATCGACAGCGGCAACATAAAGACCATTGAGCTGAAGTTCAGCGCAATCTGGTGACCCGCCACAATGGTTGTACCTAATGGAGATACCAGCAGGGCGACAACCGCAAACAGTGTTACCTCAAAGAACATCGCCATCGCGATAGGAAAGCCAAGACGCGTCAACTTCACCAGCGTTTTGCTTTCAGGTTTTTCCCAACTATCAAAGGCTTTTAAGTCACGGTAACTGCGAGCGCGCGTGACATAATACAGCATCATCAAGAACATAGACCAATACACCATGGCAGTCGCCACGCCACAGCCCACGCCGCCCAGTGCTGGCGCACCAAACTTACCATTGATGAAGATATAGTTAACCGGAATGTTGATCAGCAAGCCGACAAAACCAATCACCATCCCCGGTTTGGTTTTGGATAGCCCCTCGTTAAACGAGCGAAGCACGGCAAACATCAGATAGCCCGGCACACCCCACATGATCACCTGCAGGTAACGCACCGTCAGATCGGTCAAGTGCGGGTCAATATCCATCTGCTCCACGATAATCCGGCTGCCATACAGCACCAGCATGATCGGGATAGAGATGATCCAAGAGAGCCAAAATCCCTGACGCACCTTGTGACCGATACGATCACGACGTCCAGAGCCATTAAGCTGCGCGATCACCGGCGTCAACGCCATCAATAATCCATGACCAAATAAAATCGCCGGCAACCAGATAGACGATGCCACCGCCACGGCAGCCATATCTGCCGCGCTGACTTTACCCGCCATCACGGTATCAATAAAACCCATAGAGGTTTGGGCAACCTGTGCAATCAGCACTGGAATTGCCAGTTTAAGCAAGCTTTTTGCTTCTAAACGGTATCTCTGCACAAAAACTCCGAAAGAAAAAACAACGCAAAGCGACAGCAGGGAGAACAATCCCTTATTTTGTGCTTTCGCAGAGGCATTTTTAGGCTCTGCGTAATTTATAGAAAGGAAACGGTTAATATGTTACCAGTAAATTCAGAGGGATGGTGCTATTTTCTACTGTTAAAAATCAGCAAGTTAGACAGGTTGGCACGATTTGCATAGGCAAAATTCTGCTACTGTCATAACGGCGATATTTGGCCAATTCCAAGAAATCAGGCACACTGCGAGCAGCATTTACCGAGCTATCAGTCAGGAGTAGGAACATGTTTACCGGAATAGTGCAGGGCAAAGCGCAAATCATCGCGATTGAAGAAAAAGATCAGTTAAGAACGATGGTAGTGGCATTGCCTGTAGAGTTGTCATCCGGACTGACGTTAGGCGCATCGGTTGCGCATAATGGCGTATGCCTGACTGTCACCCACATTGACGGCGCACATATTACTGTAGACCTCATGAAAGAAACCTTGCGCATCACCAATCTGGGGGCGTTAAAGGTCGGTGACTGGGTCAATATTGAGCGTGCCGCACGATTTGGCGATGAAATTGGCGGGCACGCGATGTCGGGGCACGTAATGGCCACCGCGGAAGTCGTGAAGATTTTGACTTCGGAAACGAATCGTCAGATTTGGTTTCGCGCTCCCCAAGAACTGATGAAATATATCCTGACCAAAGGGTACATCGGCATTGATGGGATCAGTCTGACCATTGGTGAAACTACCCGTTCACGGTTTTGTGTCAATTTGATCCCGGAAACCTTGGCCAGAACCACTTTAGGGCAACGTCGCTTGGGTGACCGCGTTAACCTGGAGATTGACCCGCAAACCCAAGCGGTAGTGGATACCGTCGAACGCGTGATGGCCGAGCAGATGAAACAACATGTTGCCGTAACTCATGTGGAGAGCGGTCAGTGAAACGGGTATTACTGAGCTGGAGCTCAGGTAAAGACTCCATGCTGACCTTGCTTCGATTGCAAGAAATGCCTGATGTCGAAGTGGTGGGGCTGTTTACCACTTACAGTGGTGATGAAGTTCCGATTCAAGGCACACCAATTCGCATCGTGCAACAACAGGCGCAGTGTTTACAGTTACCACTATGCACCATTGCGTTACCGCATTGGCCGAGCAATGAAGTCTATAAACAAACCGTGGTGCAAGGGTTACAGCAAAGTGGCTTACCGTTTGATACGTTGGCGTTTGGCGATTTGTTTTTGGATGGGATTGCTGAATTTCGCCGTAGTTACTTAGAGCCACAAGGTTGGCAGACTTTATTCCCATTGATGGGGGAGCCAACTTCTTTGTTAGCGCAGGAGATTATCCAGCGCGGGATTGAGACTTACCTGATAAGCGTGGATACCACGCAGCTAAACGGGGAGTTTTGTGGCCGTCGCTTTGATGCATCGTTATTGGCTGAATTACCGGCTAATGTAGATCCCTGTGGCGAGCACGGTGAGTTTCATACACTGGTGGTGAATTCGCCGGCCTTCACTCAGCGTTTGGATGTGCAGCCTTTGCATATTGAACGGCAAGCACGCTTTCACTTTCAGCGTTATCAATAAAATAAGGGCCATAAGGCCCTTATTTGCAATTCAGTCTTCTCATTCAATTTCAATCGCTCATGTCAGCTGTCGGTGTACGGCGCTGAATGAATTCTTGGCTAGAATCAGAAAATTTGCTCATCATCGGCGTCAACAAAGAGTTTAACGCTGCCATGTAGCTCATCCACTTCAATGTTCAGGTGTACCGCATTACAGCAGGCAGGGCAGTCATCGTAAAAACTCTGATTACCGTTGCTGTAATCCAGCGCAACCCGCATATGATGACCACAGTGTGGACATTCAATCACTTTTTCACTGTATTGACGCATAACCAACTCCTTGTTACGGCAACATCCGAGAAGCGGTGTTCTCTACTTCAATATAGTGAATAATTTTGATTCTCATCACGAAATAAGTGGAAATGATGATCCGACTCATAAATTACTGTTCTAAGGCGAATTTACCTTAATTCAGATGAGCATGAGTCACTTGCTGCAAGCTTGCCAAGCAGTAATCGGCAATGCTCCAACGCGGATCTTCTAACTGCGATTTTTCTGGCACCACAACGGTATGCATACGCGCCGCTTTGGCTGCAATCAAACCCGGTAATGAGTCTTCAAAGGCAATACACTGTGTCGGCTGCACATGCAGTGCCTGCGCGCACTTCAGGTAAACTTCTGGGTGCGGTTTGCCATGAGCTAAAAATTTAGCCGATTCAATGGCATCGAAAGTTTGTGTCATATCCAGAGCTTTAAGCACGGTATGAATTAACTCCAGTGGCGAGGAGGAGGCTAAACCAATCTTGAGCTCGCGTTTGCGGCACAGCGCCAACACTTCATGCACACCCGGCATCAAAGGTTTGTATTCGGCAACCAGTTCACCAACACGCTGCACAATCTGATTAACCACGGTTTCTTTACTCGGCGCAGGCCAAGGGAAGCGGCTATACCAGAGATTCACGATCTGATCGATGCGCACACCGGTTGTCAGCGTGGTGTCATGCCGCGTGATTTCCACCCCAAGAGGTTGCAAGATATCTAACTGAGCCTGTTGCCAGAACGGCTCGGAGTCAACCAACAAACCGTCCATATCAAAAATTGCTGCTTTAAGCATGGAATGACGTCTCCCTGAGTGGCGGCGCTCCCACAGATGTGACAGGCGATGTCCGCTAAATAAACCGAATAATGTTAGTGAGATGGCGCACTTTTAGCGCACATCATAATCCATTTCGTCACCCACTGAGAATGTATAACGGCCCGTCACCCCAATTAAAAACATGATGTCATCTCTATTGAAATCATCATGTGGTGTATCATGACATCAGTAATTGTTCTGCAGCAGATCATCAATCGCTTTTTGCGTTTGCTCCAGATAGTGCCCACCAAACAGGTTACAGAAATTCAGTAAGTGATAGAGCTGATAGACAGATTTGCGATCCTGATACCCATTCGGCAATGGGCTGACCCGCTCGTAGGCGCGATAAAAGGCATCGGGAAGTGGGGTAAACAACTCACTGGAGGCAATGTCACATTCACGATCCCCCCAATAGCATGCTGGGTCGAAAATTACCGGCCCTTGCGCCGTGCTCGCACAATTCGCTAGTCGCATATCGCCAACCAATAACGACGGTTCAATATGATGCCCGGCCAACAAATCACGCACGCTATCGACAATCACATCGACCGGGCCAAAATTAATGCCTTTTTCCAAGCACAGCTGTAACTGCCAACCGATACGCTGCTCAGCAAAAAACTTATCCCACCGCGGCATCCAACCATTTGGCTGAGGTGTGCTTGAAAGCCAATTATCGTCATCAAAACCAAATTTAAGCTGCTCGCCCCACAGATGTAGGCACGCAAGCTGAGCACCAAGCTCTGCGGCGTCCACTTGATTTAATTCACGCAGCTCAAGAAACTCCATCAAGATAAAGCACTTATCGCGATAGGAGCCGACAGCATAAGGTTGGGGAACTTGAATCGTCTCACTGTTTTTCAGTAATCGCAGTTCATCAAGCTCAGAGGTAAACTTCGATAGCAGGGAGATATCGTTCACTTTAATGAATACCGGATTTTTCCCATCAGAGATCCGATAAGTCTCATGAACTTCACCGCCCTGAAGCATCTGTTTCTCAGTTATCGAGTAATCATACTGAAACTGTTCGCTCAGCAATGTACAAATGCTATGCCACATAGAGTTACCCCTTACGGTTTAGCGGAGTGCTACCATTAACGCTAGCGTATAAATCTAGTCTAATCCCTGAGATAGCGCACAGTTGTACAATCTTTAACCTTGTGTAACCTGCCTGTAATTCAAAAACATACTATCGCAATATGTTTTTGCCATCAGAATGTGCTGAGCCTTATCTGGCGTGTTTCTCCGAGGCGCTGCTAATCCGCAAAATGGGAATCTACACCGCAGAAGCGGCTGTATAGCTACGTAACGTTAAGTCATGATTTCCCAAAATCTAGAGAGGGTGTTATATGTTTATAGGTGTACGTTTTTTGTTCTGCACCCATACATTTCGGATCATCATTAACGCTTTAACGCTATAGCACACTCAAGGATGAGGCGATTATAGGGGGGAGTAGGGTGAACCGGTTATCAAGCAAGGTGCTCATGCGTAACCTATCAGGTTTTCAGGGAGTGAAGCGGGCATGCATAAGGTTTTGTCATTTTTAACACTGAATCATCTGCTCTACATCAGCGCATTTTTGCTGGTGGAGAATGAATTACGTCAACAGACATTCTCCGGTCAGAGCCTCGTTTATATGATGTATTACCGCTTACTGGCGTTTCCAGTACAGGTGATCATCGAGCTTATGTTGCTGGTGGCCTTACTCTTTTGTCTGTTGTCCAGAACACAATCGTCCGCTGGCATCACCCTTTGGGGAGGATGTGTACTCTCGTTTGCTTATGTCATGAGTTTTATTTTGTAGCTGAGTATCGCTTCCCGCTTTATCTTTCCTTTATTTCACTTCTTTCCCTCGTAACCCAGCACGTTAATCTGTCGTTTGTGGGTATTTACCCGTGATTTCTCTTTCAAATCACTGTGTTTCAGTGCGCCGCAAGGGTGCAATTACCTGTTGGTTAGTGATAACATCGAAAACTGTCAGCGTAAGACATCAAGGTAATGGTGTCATGCGCTGTGTACCGGAGAACCTCCGCGTACCGACTTGTACTCAACATCACCACCAATAGGTTAAGGGATGATGAGTGCTTAATTATCTGAAAAGTAAAGATTATTAACTCTGTATGTGATCTTTCGTGTAAGTAACACTCAGCATTCGCATTCATTCACTGCCGTTTCACTCGATTCCGCGCATCCCGCTAAATATCTAGCTTCCCGTCTCATGCCCGTTTCATTTTAGTTCATGCTGCATACGCTCGTGCCTTATAATCTGTGTACCAAATTGAGTACCAAATTTACGCTCATGGACACGTAAGCGATGCCACTTAACGACACCAAATTACGCCGCATTTCTGGAAAACCCTATGATGGTCCAGTTGAGTTGCCGGATAGCGGCGGCTTGTCAGCACGGATTAGCCCAAAGGGGTTAATCACATTCCAATACCGCTACCGATTCAATGGAAAGGCCAAGAGAATGAAGCTTGGCAACTACGGGCAGATGTCAATCAAGGATGCCCGTGAGTCGGTCGTACAGTGCAAGAAGTGGCTGGAAGAGGGAAAGGATCCGTCTATTCAGAAAAAAATAATTAAAGGCCAAAACGCCCAGGCGCCCACAGTGGCAACCTTGGTTGATGAATGGCTAGAGAGTCAGCCAGCTAAAGCGCTAGTGAAACATGAGTATTGGAAGAGGATGCTTGCTCTTCACGTTACCGATAAGTACGGGAAATTGGTTGTTGATGATATGGATCCCGTTCAGTGGGAGAAGATATTTTTATCCATAACCAAATTAGGCTCGCCGGTTCAGGCCGGTAATGTGCTGGTAAAAATGAAGCAGGTTATCCGCTACGCTCTGCGTAGAAGAAGGATCACGTCGAATGCACTGATGCTGCTTGAGCTGAATGATGTTGGCAGCCGACCAGAAAGCGGTGAGCGGTTCTTGGATGACGGGGAGATTAAGCTTTTCTGGAACTCCATCGACAAAACATCAATGTCATGGCAAAACCGGATGCTGCTGCGACTAACCCTGCTCACAGGATGCCGGGGTGTTGAGCTTAGGTTGGCAAAAAAAGAGGACTTCAACCTACAGGAGCGCATCTGGGTTATACCAAAGGAAAACTCAAAAACAAGAAAACGCTTTGTGAGGGGGCTGTCTAAGCTTTCGGTTAATTACTTGCAGCAGGTTTTTGATTTGTATCCTGACTTGTCTATTGTGTTCCCGCCGGCCAAATTGCAGGAGGATAGGCCGATGTCAGCCAGTACCCTGATATCTCTGGCCTCTCAGGTTGAGGAGGTGATGGGGGTTCCGCATTGGTCGCTGCATGATTTGAGGCGAACATGCAAAACAAAAATGGCAGAGCTTGGTGTTGCACCTCATGTGTCAGAGAAAATTCTCGGGCATAAGCTGACTGGGATGCTGTCTATCTACGATCAGTATGACTACATCCCAGAGCAACAGGATGCCGCGGATCAATGGGCTAATAAGATTCAGGATTGTGCTGAAGATAGCAGCCCGATAGAGACGCAGAACTGAATAACCTCAGCGTAGCGGAATAGCGCACCGCCTTTTGGTGCGTTAATCTCGGTTACTTCGCTTGGGAATGGGGTCCCTTCGTTTTGCCATTTTTTGCGCTTACGATAAAAGGTAGTGCGAGAAATCCCGCCTAACATGGTTTGTACTTGTTCACGGTTAATTAGCACTGGCTGAATGCTGATGCTCAGGTTTTTGGTCATGGCTAGCCCTTATCAGATCGTGTAAAGCCTGTCGGCCTTCTGCGTTATAGAAAAAGCTTTGTACTTGTTTTCGAGAGTAGGCGGCTTGGTCGATTCGCCACTCTCCGTACACGCTGTTTTTCATGTTGTTTACGTTGGCTATTCTACCAACTTTTTGAGCTGATACACCCAACTCTTTGGCGATGTCTGTTGCACTCCAGTGCTTATCCGTAACCGGCATGACGCTTAGGTTGTATCCGGCGTTGAGTAATGCAGTGATCGCGTTATTGCTCAGGCGGGTAGCGGCGAGCAGCGATAGCGCAGTATCTAGCGCGCAGGATTCGCACATGGCCATTGATGCCGATACGGTTACGGTGGCTGTGTTTTTCTCGCAGACATTGCAAATCATGTTCATCTCCAAAACGCAGGCATGCATAGTCATTTTTGGAGATGAACAGTTTTCATGGAAGGGACGGTGTTCGTTACAGTGATAGCTCGGTGGCAAGCTCCGTGTGCGGTGGCGGCAATAGCGTTCCGATGAGCTCTGGCACTTTGCCGCGTCGCGCGCCATTGGAGTTAATTGGCCGGCCTACCAACTCGGATTTAAATTCAAACCCGTGATAAATCTCCCGCGTCAGCTCAGTATCTGATTGCGACAGAACTACGCTGCAGCCACGTAGTGTGGCCGCATGCAGGGCGCTGGTTAGTTCCTCATGCGCACGCTGGTTAAAAGCGTCTTTGTGGTAGCTCTGGAAATTGGCCGTTTTTGACGCTGGCACGTACGGCGGATCCGCATAAATTAGGGATCCGTCCGGCGCATCATTAATTGCCGTGGTGAAATCAGCAACCTTGAATTGCACCTCACATTGGCGGCACTTGGCAGCGAATGCGCGGATCTCCAATTCAGGAAAGTAGGGAGTTTTGTAATTCCCGTACGGCACATTAAACCCGTTGCTGCTGTACCGGCACAGACCATTAAATCCGTGCCGGTTGAAATACAGAAATTGCGCCGCGCGCAGAATGGGGCTGTATGAGTCCTCATTAAAACTGCGGCGAATTTCGTAGTAATCAGCGGCATTGTTGCGCTTTAAGAAAAGCTCTCTGGCAATTTCAATCAGCCCATCCGGCGCATCCTTTGCGACGTGCATCAGCAGGATTAAGTCTGGATTGATGTCTGAGAGGATGTATTTAGGGAATGTGGTATTTAGAAATACCGTTCCGCTCCCCATAAATGGTTCAACTAAACATTCAGCGTCTGGGAACGTGTTATTTAGCTTATCCATCAGGCGCATCTTTCCGCCTACCCATTTCAAGAAAGACTTCATGATGCCGATGCCTCCGTGATGGTGTTGCTGGTTGAAATGGCCATTGGTCAGTCCTTTATTTGGAAACTCTTTTCGACTTGAGCAAGATATGGATGCCGCCACAGGTTTGGCATTTTGCTCGCATAGATCCTTTTCTGGTTTGCTTTAATTCTCCTCCGCATTTTTGGCAGCTAACTTGCTTGACTCGCTCAGCCATTGCGGCGTTAATTTTTTCAGAATTATTTCTGCGGGGTGGGGCGTAGCCGAGTTTCTTGGCTATTTTCGCATATTCGCGACTAATCCATTTCCCATCGGGCTCTTTGTGCAATCCATCGCCCATCATGTCGCCCAGCTTTACCAGCTGGCGATGAAGAAAGTCTTTATCCATGTTATGCCTCGGGTAGCAGCATTAGGAATAAAAGAACTGACAGGGTAAACCCTGCCAGAAACCATAAATTACGCACGGCTTACTCCATTCGCTTGAATTCAATTACCCACACCCACGGGTTTTTATCCCAGCTTCCGGCGCCGTAAATTGATTCCCAGAGTAGGGCGTATTGCGCTCTGGCATCTTCAATGCTCAGATGAAGGCGAGCCGCCATATCGACAATTTCCTGATTGCTGAACTGGCCATCAATTTCGAGGGTGCCTTCTGCCCAGCAATCCGCCTCGGTGATGTCGTTCAGGCGCTCTACACGAACGGCGGTGACTTTGAGTGTGATACGGGATGCCAAACGAGGCATATGAATGCTTGGTTTCCATTTAATGGGTTCCCACCATCCATCTTCCAGATCTTCTGGTTTATGTGTTGCGCGGTATGCAAAGGATGTTTTTGTGCAAAGGCCGCACTGAAAAGCTTCCCGCACCCACAGGCGATCGCCAACATTGCCGTATGGACATAGGCCGTGTTTAGGCGCATCCATTACATGGGTTACGACGCCGTTCTTTTTCTTGGTTGGCTTTTTAAGCCACAAGCAATTATCAGGCATCACCCCGGCAACCATGCGGCGAGACTGAGTTTTCTCTCCTGACAGGATGGCGCGCACCATGTCGTCATTGAATAAAATTGGTCTTTCCTTATTCATGAGTAGTCTCCCGTGACAGCGCCATTCGCAGACCGAGGTTGATATCATCAAATTCAATATCGCCTTTGATCTCGTTGTGGCGGAATGCGGTGCATAGAAATTTCAGGCACTGCTCATTGGTAAGCGTAGGGATGCTTGGCTGCTTATTGTCGATGAGATTTAGCGCGTCATGCAGCCATACTTCTGTGTGGTTCTGTGAGTCTTGGCTAGCTTTTACGCCGGAGGAACTAAGCAGGCCGATCATGCGGATGATAATGTCTACATATGGCCACGACTCAGCGCTGACTTCTGCCACGGAATTAAATGCATCATCAAAAGCCGTGGTGATTTCTGCGCTGCATGCTTTTTCGTATTCGTATCGGGTGACGATTTTTGTTTCATGATCGGAGGCGAGTTCTCTTAATGTGAAGCATCCCGCGGCAAAATCTTTATCACCTTTATCGCCAACCCATATTTTTCCGTTGTAATTAACGCTATACCCATCACCAAGCGGAATTACAGAGCCGTAACCATTCTGAACTATGGCCACGGCAAACTCAGGCCACCCACCACGCTCAGGTAGTTCGCGCAATAGAATTTCAAGCAAGGGAGTGGCTGGAGTTTCTTTGTGATAACGCCAGTGAGTCAATCCCCCTCGTTCCCAATTCCACACGGTGGCAGGCAAGTATCCGATCGCGCCGAGTGGCCCATCGACTTTGCATTCTACTATGCACTCATCACTAACCGGTTGAGTGCCGGAGTTTCGCACCCACCCATCTACGTTATCGAATTGCTCTCGTGTGATTAGTGAGTTGAGCCAGTCTGGGTGTTCTGAATCAGATATGGCGTCTGGCGCATACACGCAAACACCAGAAAACGAAAATCTGCCAGCAACTGGCTCCATGGCGTAAAAGTGAATCAGAACACTGGCATTATCCATTGCGGCACTGGTAGCGCCATCCGGCCACGCAAACCCCTCAATCCTATTCAGCGTCTCGATAGTGAATAATTGCGACTCGGTGAGCCGCGGCATATTTTGTTTGGTCATTGGTTAGTCCTTTTATTTTCCCTGTTCTTTAACCGTGGTCGTTGCGGTTAAAGCATCTTCACTAATTTTCATTTTGAATGCTGCCCACGCATCCAGATCCTCCTGCTGTAACCGGACAGTGCTATCCCCGATATCCCAAATGACCCCGCGCTTTCCGCCAGGGAACGTGAACGCGACGCTGGCTGGGGCGCAGCTGCTAACCCACTGCACGTTAACGCCGGGGAATCTCTCGA
>PPYF01411191.1_pt1 | contig 139948 bp, 118 predicted proteins | sample 1559871 | NCBI WGS metagenome assembly PPYF01 (sample SAMN08240021, study PRJNA423297) | Human gut metagenome, whole genome shotgun sequencing project. | reverse complement strand
CCCGCAGGCGGGAACCGGACTGGCATAAAATCAACCAAAAAAGTAGTACAAACACACTCTTGAGTTCTCAAACCACCACACATCAACAAGCTTCGTTCTCAGGAGGAGAAGTCCGCCATGCTGAGCAGCAAGAGATAAACATACACGGGATGGGCGAACAACGCAAACCGATGGGCGCAGGAAAGCTAGGAACCGTTGCAATGACGCGGTTCCTTCGGCGTGTCGCAAAAGCCTGTTTTTGGCCTTCTGATACCAGAGTAGACCTCGAATACCGCTCCACACAGCACTACACTCACTGTATTTCGGCGTGTCGCGGATTGTTCACCGCCCATTCACCGCGTCCGCGTCGCCGCATGCCGGGTACAGCGCGTCCTAATGTTTCAGTATGAACGAACGAAACATCATCGAAACCCAACCGGAGCGCACGGATCTGCCGCTCATCGTGATTCCCGTGATCGTCGAATCAATGATCGAGCCGTTCGCCGCCAACTTCCCCCTGCTGCACGATATCGCCCGCATCCGCATGCACTGCGATTTCACGCTGGACACCGACACCATCCTCGAACGCACCAAGGATGCCGAAGCCGTCATCGTCATCGGCTTCCACATCACCGATGACATATTGGACGCGATGACCGTTCGGGGCCATGTCTCGTGCTTTGCGTTCGGCGGCACCGGCGTCGCCAGCTACATCAATCTTCCCGTCGCGCGCGAGCGTGGCATCCGCGTGTGCAACGTCGTGCATTACGGCGACCATGCCGTGGCCGAGCACGCATTCGCCCTGATCATGGAGCTCGCCCGACAGGTCGGCCGGCTTGACGCGCAGGTGCGTCGCGGCGACTGGGGCGGCATCGACGGCATCGGGCTGCACGGCAAGAAGCTCGGTCTGGTCGGATTCGGCGGCATCGGCCGGACCGTCGCCCGCATCGCCAATGGTTTCGGCATGAAGACACTGGTATGGAACAGCCATGTGCACGGCATCGATGGGTTGGACATCACCCTCATTGACGATATGGATGAGGTGTTCGCGCAGTCGGATATCATCAGCCTGCATCTGCCGCTGCTCGACGGTACCGCAGGCATCATCACGTCTCGGCAGCTCGACCGGATGCGCCCCGGTTCGATGATCGTCAATACCGCCCGCGCAGAAATCATCGAACCGGGGGCGTTGACCCGCCGGCTTCAACGAGGCGACGTGCGTGCGGCCATCGACGTGTTCGACCATGAGCCGCTGCCGATGGACGACCCGCTGCGATCCTTGGACAATGTCGTATTGACGCCGCATGTGGCATGGCGTGACGACGAGGCCTGCGTCAATCTGACCCGACAGGTGATCGACGCGGTGGCCTCGTATTTCACTGGCGGCGACTATAACGCCGTGCCGTAGCACCAGTCAGCTGTGGCGGCGCTTGCCGCGGCACCGCTACAGTGAGGCGGCTTCGATAAGACGAACCGTATATTCGGACTTGGGATCGCCCAGAATGCTTGCAGTGGAGCCGGCCTCCACCACATGACCGTCGTGCAGCACGAGAATACGGTCCGCTATATGCTGCACGACGCCCAGGTCGTGCGAAACCATGATCAGCGCCGTGGACGGCCTGGCCTGTCGGATCGCGGCGAACGTCTCCAGGATCTGCAGGCGAGCCGGCACATCGATGGCGCTCATCGGCTCATCGGCGAGTATCACGTCCGGCTCGGTGATGATCGCGCGGGCGATGGCGACGCGCTGCGCCTGGCCGCCGGACAGATCCATTGGATATCGGTCGATGAACACGCCGGCATCCAATCCGACCCGTTCCAGCGCCGCGTGCACGTTCTCGCGAATGCCTGCGGGGTCGGGCCTGCTCCCCCGCCGTCGCAGGGACAACGGCTCGGCGACGATATCGCCGACCGTCCATCTGGGGTCCAGTGATCCGTAGGGATCCTGATATATCAGTCCGGAATCGTGGCGCAGCCGCCGCAGACCGGAGCCGCCACGCAGCACCGGCGTGCCGCGGTACTCCACAGTGCCGCCATCGGCGTTCTCCAACCCCAGCATGATGCGGGTCAACGTCGACTTGCCGGAGCCGGAGCCGCCGATCACAGCAAGGCACTCCCCCTCATATACGTCCACGTCCACGTCGAACAGCACCTGATGCGCGGCGGCGCGCCGGCCGAACGACTTGCAGATCGACCGCGCGCCCAATACGACGGCGGGCCTGTCGAGTTTCCGCTCGGAACCACTTGTTGACGGTTCCGTCATGGAGGGTGACGCGGCAACTTGGGATATACGGAAATCGCTCACGATGACTGCTCCTTATCCCCGGCATCCCCGGCATGCAATGTCAGTTCCCGGGCAGCCCCGACCAGCCGCCGCGTCCGCTCGTCGCGCGGCGAGGCGAGCACGTCGGCGGTGCGCCCTGACTCCACTATCCGCCCTTCGTCAAGCACATAGCAGTGCGTCGTCGCGTGGGCCAGCACGGCGAAATCATGGGTGATGAACAGCAGTGACGCGCCCATGTCATCGACCAGGGAGACCAGCAGGCGCACGATCTGCCGCTGGGTGATCGAATCAAGCGCGGTCGTCGGCTCGTCGGCGATGATGAAACGCGGAGAGGTAATCAGCGCAGTGGCGATGCCGACGCGCTGCTGCTGCCCGCCGGACAACTCGTGGGGGAATTTGCCGAGGACGTCGTCCGGCAGCCCGACCTTGCGGATCATCGCGCGGACACGCTCCCGACGCTCGACGGCGGTCAGGTCATAATGGAGCCGCAGCGGTAGTCCGACCTGCTTCTCCACACTCATCACCGGATTGAGGGATGCGGCCGGATTCTGGAACACCATGCCGGCGTAACGGCCACGGATGTCGGCAAGACGCCTGTCATCCGTACCGACCGTCTCCATGCCGCCCATCACTACCGAGCCGGACACCACGGCATGCGTCGGCAGCAGGCCGAGCATCGCCTTGGAAATCATCGACTTGCCGGAGCCCGATGCCCCCACCAGGCCGACGCGCTGCGCGTCGGCGATATCCAAGTCGACGCCGCGCACGATGGGCGCACCGCCGATGGCAATGTTCAGGTCACGAACCGTAACGCTCATCGCGCACCTCGCAATCGGGGATTCGTCAATGGGTCGGCGGCGTCGCGCAGCGCGTCGCCGAACAGGTTCAACGCGACCACCACGAGCGTGACGATCAGCCCCGGCCACAGCACGGTCAGCGGATACACGTTGATGAACTTCACGGACGTGGCCAGGGAGTGCCCCCAACTGGGCACGCCCGACGGCACGCCGATGCCAAGGTACGTCAGACCGCTTTCGGCCAACACCGCGGTGCCTGCCGACAGTGACAGCTGCACCGTCAGCACAGGCGAGATATTCGGCAGGATATGGCGCGCCAGCACGTTCAGTCCCGAAGCGCCGTTCGACAGCGCCGACTCGACATAGGACGAACGCGCGGCGAGCATCGCCTGAGGGCGGGACACGCGCGCCAGATTCAACCCGTATCCGAATCCGCACGCGATCACGATGACGGCCACGGACGGACCGAGCGGCACGGCGAGAATCAGCGCGATCAGCACCGTGGGAATGGATATCAGCGCGTCGACGACGACCACCGATGCCGCCGAAAGCGCCGCGTGCCTGGACACCATCAACGCCACGATGGCCAGTCCGAACACCGCAGCGACGGCCACGGTCAGCACGACGATCAGCAGGTTGGTGCGGGAGCCGGCCAGCAACCAGCTGAACACGTCGGCACCGGTGCCGTCGGTTCCCAGCCAGTGGTCGCGCGACGGCTTCGCCCACACATGGTAGCCGTCGGTGCTCCACAGCGAATACGGGGTCCAGACCAGCGACACCGCGGATGATGCCAGCCATAGGCCGAGCACGATCAGCGAGAACTTGCCCGCGACGTGGCCCCACATCGTACCCAGAACGACACGTGCGGCGCACACGCCGCGGGCAGTGCGGGCACGGTCTTGCGCCGTCGTCGCGCTGTTCCCGGAAGACGGTTTTCCGGCTCCGGCTTGAGTCTTGGCATCTTGAGTCTTGGCATCGACCGGTCGCGTCATGCGTTCACCTCCGTGACATCGTCAGCCGACTTCAGCCGCGGGTCAAGCACCCGATGCAGCAGGTCGACCAGCAGGCCGATCAGCAGGAAAAAAGCCGCCAGCATGAACAGCTCGCTCTGCACGGCGATGAGATCACGGTTGCCGACATCGGTCACCAGACCGTTGCCGATGCCCGGCAGCGCGAACAGGTTCTCGATGACCATGACGCCGGTGACCATCTCCGCGAACGTCAGTCCGATGACGGAGACCAGTTGCGGCATGGCGAGGCGCAATCCCACGCGCAGCACCGCCTGCCGGCGGGTCATGCCACAGGACATGGCCATGTCGATGTAACCGGAGGATGCCAGTCCGCCCAATGCCGAGCGGGTGTACCGCATCAGCCCGGCACCCACGATGATGCCCACCGAGCAGGCTGGCAACACCAGCGACATCAGCGCCGAACCGAAATCGGACCACCCGCCTTGGGGGAATCCCTGCGACGGAAACACGCCAATCAGTCCGGTTCCGCGCGAGAACAGCAGGATCAGCAGCAGACCGCCCCACAGCGCGGGCACGGCGCCGCCGATGATGGCGACCATGTGAAACATGCCGCGAGCGGCGCGGCTGCGGGCCAGTGTCGCCTCGCATCCCAGCGGAATGCCCAGCCCCATCGCGATAAGCAGCCCGAGGACGATCAGCGGGAACGTCACCGATGCCCGCTCGCCGACCTGGGCGCTGATGGAGCGGCCGGTCAGAATGGAGGTGCCGAAATCACCGTGCAGCAACGCGCCGATCCAGTCGGCGTATTGCGCGATCAGCGGCCGGTCCAGACCGAGTTGCGAGCGCAGCGCGGCGACCCGTTCCGGCGGGGAATTCAGCCCGGCCATCACCGAGGCCACGTCGCCGGGCAGCACGCGCAATGCCGCGAACACGACGATGGAGATGCCGAACAGCGCCGCCACGAACAGCAGCAGACGGCGTATGACGAATCGCAAGTGGACTCCTTCCGGTGAGAGCGCCGCGCATCCCGTCACAGCCCCCGACCCCGACGGCCGGAATCGCCTGTGCCGGGATACGCGGCGATTTCAGCCGTCACTTGGTGTAGGCGACGTTGTACAGCGGCAACAGGGTCTGGTTGAGGTTGATCGGGAAGCCGGTGACGCCCTTCGCGTACGCGGTGGTGACGCGGTAGTTGAACAGCCAGTCGGCGGGGGCGTCTTCGGACACCTTGCGTGCGGCTTCGGCGAGCAGCTTGTCGCGGTCGTCGTCGTTCGTGGCGGCGATGGCCTTGGCGTACAGGGCCTGGACCTCCTTGTTGTCGTAGTTGTAGTAGTAGGTCGGGTCGGCCCACTGGTAGAAGTCGTGGCTTTCGTTGTGGTCAACGAGCGAGATGTCGTAATTCCTGTTCGTATACACGTCCTGCAGCCACGTGGAGAATTCGACCACGTTGACCTTCAGGTCGATGCCGATCTTCTTGAGCTGGCTGCGCAGCTGGTCGCCGATCTCGGTGCCGTATATGTTCGCGTAGGTCAGGCTCAGCTGCAGCGGCTTCGATTCGGAGTATCCCGCCTCGGACATCAGCGACTTCGCCTTGTCAAGGTCGTACGGGTAGATGCCGGTCAGGTCCTCGTAGCCGGGGTCGAGGGAGGGGATCGGGCCGCCGAGGGCGGTGTCCGAACCGCCGCGCGAGGCGATGATCTCCTTATGGTTGATGGCGTAGCGAATCGCCTGGCGCACGCGCTTGTCGGAGGTCTTCGCTCCGGTGCCGTTGAACGCGAGCACGAATTTGTCGGTATCGTCGCCGGCCTTGACCACGTAATGGTCGCTGTCCTTGGTGAACGGTTCGGCCAGGTTCTCGCTGATCGGCGCGAGCACCTGCACATCGCCGGACTTGAGCGCGTTCACGGCCGCGTTGTCGTCGGTGAAATACCGCACGACGACCGTGTCGGTCTTCGCCTTGTTGGCGCCCCAGTAGTTGGGGTTCGCCTTGAGCGTTATGGACGAGTTGGTGACGAACTTCTCGACGGTGTACGGGCCGGAGCCGATCGCCTGGGTCTTCGCGTCGTATTTCGCGTCCTTGTCGAACACGAGTCCGGGACGGCCGGTCAGCACCCACAGCAGGTTCGCGTACGGCGCGCTGAGCTTGAGTTCGACGGTGTTCGGGTCGCTCGCTTTGACGGAGACGAAGTTGACCAGCGAATCGGCGTCATGGTACTGCTTCGTGACGAGCTCGTTGATGGACCATGCCACGTCGTCGGCGTCGAGCTTGTCTCCGTTCGAGAACGTCATGCCGTCATTGAGATGAAACGTGTATGTGGTGCCGTCGTCGCTGACATCCCATGTCTTCGCGATGGCTGGTACGACCTGATTGTGCTCGTCGCGCGCCACGAGTCCCTCGTAGACGTTGCCGATGAGTACCTGGTCGATGGCCGATCCGGCGGTGTTGCGGATGTCGAGGTTGGTGGGCGCGAGTTTCAACCCGATGGTGACCGTATCGTTCGCCTTGGCGCCCGTCGTGTCGTTTTTGCGTCCGGCGAACGCCGCGATGCATCCCGCGACGACGGCGACGACCGCGATCACGGCGACGATGGCGACGATCCACCATGTAGCCCGCCGGTGCCCGGCGGCGTTCTTGGCGCGGCTCTCCAGCTGCGCGTCCATGCTGGCCGCGGCGCTCTCGTTCGTCGCAGCGGTTTCCTGTGTGTTCAGATCTTCGTTGTCGGTTGCGCCGGCGTCGCCGTGCGCACCATGGTTTTCAGTCATGATTCCTCTTCATTTGTATTGTGATACTGCGGCTGGCCGCCCTTGCGGGTCGTCCGCCACAGGACATTGTAGCGTCAGGTCGAACCCGACTCGCGCGCATGCCGCGCTGGCGTTCTATCATGGGTGAAGGCATCCGTTCATGATGCGCCCACGCATCACGATTCATAAGGGGATTCGCATGCTCGTAGCGGTCGACATCGGCAACACCAACATCGTTCTCGGCTTCCTGGACGGCGACGACATCATCGGCACCTACCGAATCACGACGAAATCGAACCACACGTCCGACGAGTACGGCCTGATGATCACGCAGTTCCTCGCGCTGAGCGGCCTGCGTCCCTCTGATATCGATGACGTGATCATCGCGTCCGTCGTGCCGAAGGTCATGCACTCGTTCCGTGCAAGCATCATCAAGTTCCTGAACATCAATCCCATGGTGGTCGGCCCCGGAATCAAAACCGGCATCAACATTCGCATCGACGACCCGAAGTCGCTGGGTTCGGACTGCCTCGCCGACTGCGTGGGCGCGTATTACACGTACGGCGGTCCGGTGCTGGTCGCCGATTTCGGCACCGCCACGACGTTCAACTACGTCAATGACGAGGGCGTGATCACCTGCGGCCTGATCACCACGGGCATCCGCACGGCCGCGGCGGCCTTGTGGGGCGAGACGGCCCAGCTGCCCGAGGTGGAAATCACCAAGCCTAAATCCATTCTCGCCACAGGCACGAAGACCGCGATGCAGGCCGGACTCTACTACAACTTCCTCGGCGGCATCGAACGCACGATCCGGCAGTTCCGCATGGAGCTGGACGAGCCGTTCACCGTCGTGGCGACCGGCGGCCTGGGCCGCGTGTTCAAGGATGACACGGAGCTGATCGACGTGTATGACCCCGAGCTGATCTTCAAAGGCATGGCGCTGATCCACAGCCGCAACTCGCATCGCTGAATCGCGCGGGCAGGCAGCGGGTTCGCGTGACCGGCTTCGGCATTGGCCACGCCGGCGCAGGTCATTTGATGGTGAAGCCCTGATTGACGCCGTACTCCTTGAGGTCGCGCTGCCATGCGGCGATGCCGCTCATCAGCGTGATCTTCTTGCCAGGTCGGTCCGGCAGTGTAATCGGACCGCCATCGTCATTGGTCAGTCCTGCGTCCTTGCGCGCCTTGGCCCGGTCGTATGCCTGCTTGGCCGCCGACCACGTGTATGCGTCTGCGGTGGCGCTGCGGAAGTGGCTGCGCGCGTACACTTCGAACGGCAGGTACTGGTATCCGACCGACACGGACTCCGCTGCCTCGGACAGCACCTCGTTGAACCGCTGCCCGCCGAAATACTCCACCTCGGCGTGATGCTCACTGGTGACGGTGGTCTTGTTGAGGAATTCGCCGCTGTTCAACGTCGCATTGTCGGCCGGGAAGGCGCCACCATCGACGCGGGTCTTGATGCCGGATTTGTTGTGGCAGACATAATCCACGAAACGGAATGCCGCTTCAGGCTTGCGTGTGGTGTGCAGCACGCCCAGCGCGGAGCCGCCGTTCTCGGCATTGGTGACCGTGCCGTCCTGAGTCGGCATGCGCGTGACGCGCCACAGTCCCGATGTGCCCGGCACGTCGGCCAGCAGCAGCGACGGCATCCAGGCTCCGGCGAACACGGAGGCGACCGACCCGCCACCCAGCGCACGTTTCCAATCCTCGGACCAGACTTTGAGATGGGTGTTGACCAGTCCCTCGTCGATCATGCGCTGCCAGAATTCGGTGAACGTCCTGGTTCCGGCGTCGCCCTTGAGATCGACGGTCACGGTCTTGCCGTCGGATGACGTATGGAAAGGCCGACCGCCCGCGAGCCATATCATCGCATTGTAGAAGCTGGCGTCACCGGCGTCTGCGGCGATGTACACGCCGATGTTTTTCAGCTTTCTCGCGGCCTCGTAATAATCATCCCATGTGGTGATCTTGGTCGCGTCGACACCGGCCTGGCGGAATGCGTCATCGTTGTAGAAGAACGCCATAGGCCCGGAATCCATGGGTAGCGCGTACGTGCGCTGCGCGAGCTGCACCGACGCCCAGGTGCCTGGGGTGAAGAACGAGCTGTAGCTGCCGACACGACCGGTGAGGTCCATCAGCTGGCCGCTCACCGCGTACTGCGGCAGGGCATAGTATTCGAGCTGCACCACGTCGGGCGTGCCGTACCCGTCCTGTATAGCGCTGTTGAGGTGGTCGTAGCCGCTGATGTTGTTCAGCTTCACGCGGACGTCTGGATTAGCCTTCTCGAAATCGGCGATCAGCGTCGTCATGCTGGGTTCCCACGACCAGACGGTGATGACGGTGCGCGTGTCCGGCTGCCCGCAGGAGGCGACCGCCAGCGTCATCGCACAGATCGTGAGCAACGCCGAGATACGCAGGCGCAGCCGCCGCAACCGTGCCGATATCGTCATGTCATCTCCTTAGCGTGCTCGATGTATCGGGAAGAATTCGCTCATCGTAGAGTCTACACGCGCGCTGCAACAGGTGAAGATGCGTGAAGGCCCCTCCCTGATGAGGGGAGGGGCCTTCACACGAGGAAGGGATGACCGAAGGTCACCGTATTCCGGTCATTACCACGCCAGATTGTTTGACTGCGAAGGTTACTTGACGGTGTAGCCCTGATCCTTCGCGTAGTCCTTCAGAGCCTGTTCCCAAAGCGGCGACGCCATCGCTCAGCTTCTGGTTGCCGGTGTAGGACTTGCCAAGGTAGTCGCCGAAGAAACCGCGGGCCTTGATCTTCGGGTCGCCAGTCAGGTTGATGGTGACCGCCTCGCCTTCGGTGGAGAACGGCGTCGCACTGGCCAGCCAGGTCATCGAGTCGTAGAAGCCGGCGCCACCGGTGTCGGACGTGATGTAGTAGTTGTCGCCAAGGGTGTGAATCTTCTTGGCGTCCTGATAGAACTCGTCCCAGGTCTTGTTGCCCTGGCCGGTGTTCACCAGGTTGACATTGATGCCGGTCTTCTTTTTTGAAGTCCTTGGCCACCTGAGTCAGCGTAGGCCCCAAGCCCACACGGTGATTTCCTTGACGTCGCCTTCCTGCTTCGGAGCGGAGCTGCTGCTTGAGTTGCCGCACGCAGCGACGCTGACCAGCATCGCCGCAGCCCGGTAAGCGCCAGCGCCTTCTTTCCCATAAGGCGTATGTCGCGTGTCACCGCAAACATACGCCTTTCCTAAGCCCTTACAGCCCAGTGTTTCCAACGATTATCGCCTGAGCACGACAACGCCCGTCGGATCGATGGTGGCCCGCCCGTCGTCGACATGCGCGAGCGAAGCCGCGATGGCCTCCCCCTCAACGTCGACGGTCACCGGTTCATGGGTGCGGTTGAACACGAACTCGAAGTGGCTCGCCGCCGCGGCGTCGGCGCGTTCGACACGCAGCACGCGGCCATCACCGGCGAGGTCCGACAGCCCCATGGAACCCAGCATCGCCGGCAGGCTCTTCGCAAGCCCCTGACGGCCCAGACGGCATCCGACATATACGGTCCGCCCGTCGCCATACCCGTTGGCCACGATGGCCGGCACCTCGTTCATGCCGGTCCAGCGTTCCGCCTTATAGGAGGCCAGTACCGTGGACGTGTCGGCCGTGGACGTGATCACATCGGCGAAGTCATGCGCCACCGTGCCATTGTCCAGGTCGAGGTGATCCAATGCGCCCGGCATGTCGTTGCCCATCGGGGCGAACTCTTCGACGCGCACGCCGACGACGTCACGAATCGAGCCCGGGTAGCCGCCAAGCCAGATGTGGTCGTTCTCGTCGCTCAATCCGGTGTAGTACGTCACGAACAACTTGCCGCCGTTCGCCACGAACTCCCGAACCCTACGGCTCGTCTCTTCGGACAGCAAATACACACACGGCAGCACGGCAATCTCGTAGGAATCCCAATCGGACCGCACCGGAACCACGTCGGCGGTGATGCCGTTGTCGGCAAGCGCGCGGAACCAATCCAACGGCTCGGTCCAATGATCGACCTGCTGGGTCGGGTTCGCGGTGTACTCGGTGGCCCACTGGGACTCGTAGTCGAACACGACGGCGACCTTGGACTTGACCGTCTTGGTGCCCATCAGACCCTCGTCGGACAGACGTCCCAGATCGGCACCCAGCTCGCACACATCACGGAAGATCTGCGAATCCTCGCCCGCATGCGGCACCATCGAGGAGTGCCACTTCTCCGCGCCGGCCTTGGACTGTCGCCACTGGAAATAGCAGATGGCGTCGGCGCCCATGGCGACCTGCGCGAGGGAGTCGCGCACGACCGAGCCCGGCTCCGCACGGTAGTTGATCGGACGCCAATTCACCGCGGAGGTGGAATGCTCCATCTGGAACCACGGTTCCTTGCGTGAAATGCCGTCCATCAGCGACGCGGCGTACGCAACCTCGTCGAAATGGGCCTCGCCCGGCGTGAAGTAGTGGTCGTTGGAGACGAAATCGACCTCCGCACCCCAGTCGTCATAGTCAAGCATCGAGCCGCCGGCGGACACCATGAAATTGGTGGTCAGCGGCAGACCCGGCGTGATGGACTCCAGCACGTCACGTTCGGCGATGTAGAGCTCCTTGAGCGCGTCGGAGCTGAACCGCTTGTAGTCGAGCAGCTTGCCCGGGTTCATGAAGTTGCCGTCACCGATGTAGCGAGGCGGGATGATCTCGGAGAAATCGTTCATGTGCTGGGCCCAGAACGCTGTTCCCCAGGCCTCGTTCACCGCGTCGATGGTCTTGTAGCGCTTCTTGCACCACTTCTGGAAGGCGCGCATGGCGTCGTCCGAGTAGTCGAAGCGGTTGTGGCAGCCGTATTCGTTGCTCACGTGCCAGGCCACCACGTATGGGTTGCCCTTATAGTGCTCGGCCATACGACGGCACAGGTTCAGCGCGTACTCGCGGAACACAGGGCTCGTCGGACGCCAATGCTCACGGGCGCCCGGCCACACGGTGTCGCCGCGCTCGTCCTTCCACAGCACCTCCGGATGGGCCTGGGTCAGCCACATCGGCGGGGAGGCGGTGGCGGAGGCGAGGTCTACGGCGATGCCCGCCTTGCCGAGCTTATCGATGGCACGGTCCAGCCAGTCGAAATCGTACTTGCCTTCCTCCGGCTCGATCTTCGCCCATGAGAAGATGCCGACTGATACAAGGTTGACGCCGGCCTTCTTCATCAGACGGATATCATCGTCCCAGACCTCCTCCGGCCATTGGTCGGGATTGTAATCACCGCCATACCAGAGACGGGATTCGGCGCCCTTCAGCGGCTGCGGCCAACTGTGCTTTCTGCGTTTACTCATGTTCCGCTCCATTACTTGTTCATTGTCTGACGCCCCCGGCCGAACCGTCGCATCGACGAAAAATCAACTGTGACATGCGAGCGGGCTGGTGCCATATCGCGCCAGCCCGCATCGCGCACGGTGAGCGTCCCTCCATATCATATACATGTTCCGTATGGAGAGCCAGCCGCTAGGCGCACGTCAAGACCGTCAGACGAACGTGACGCATGCTGCAAGCGGACACTGGCCCTCCCGCGAGATCACTCCTTGACGGCGCCGGCGGCGAGGCCGGACTGCCAGTACTTCTGCAGGCACAGGAACGCGATGACCAGCGGGATGATCGTGATCAGCGAGCCCGTGATGACCAGGTTCTGGATGGCTTGGCCGCCCGCAGTGGACGCTTGGTCCTTCCACTGGTTCAGACCGATGGTCAGCGGGAACCAGTCCGAGTCCTTCAACATGATCAGCGGCAGAAAGCAGTCGTTCCACGTGGCAACGATCGTGAACAGGGCCGCCAGCGCGATGCCCGGCACCGAGATCGAGCCGATGATCACCGCGGACACGGCCTTGCGGCCCGGGAAGCGGAACTTCGCCAAAGCGTAGCCGCCCATGATCGCCAGCAGGGTCGCGCCGCCCGCGCCCACCACCACATAGATCAGCGTGTTGACCAGCCAGCGCGCGAAGATGCCGTCGTCATAGGTGAACACCGTCACGATGTTGTCCCACAGCGCGAACGTCTTGCCAAAGCCCAGGCCGAACGCGCCCGTGAAGTCCGATTGGGTCTTCGTCGCGTTGATGAGCATGGAGACGAACGGGAACAGGCAGCAGACCGCGAAGATCGGCACGATGAACACGAACACCAACGCGAACGGCCACATGAACTTCCAACCACGCCAATCCCGCTTGTGCTTATTCACACGAGCCAAAGGCGACACACTCACCGATGTCATGCCCCTCTCCTTCGAAGGACTCGCAGCGAAGCACACCGCACAGAACTTGCCACAACGCAACAGCTCATTGAACTTGTTCCGCGAAATGCACCCTCTCTAAATGTTTGCGTTACCATAATATCAATATTGTTGGAATTGTCCACTTGAGGGTACGGCAAGTCATCAGGAGATGGTCTATACTGATGGTAACCAAAACATAGAAATGCCAAAAAAACAAGCAGGAACCATGGATCATTCGCAACCCGCTTCCATGCAGGACGTGGCGAAAGCCGCCAGCGTGTCGCCCCAGACGGTCTCACGAGTCGCCAACGGAAGCAATGCCGTCCGACCGGAAACACGGCAGCGTGTGGAAGCCGCCATGGCCAAGCTGGGTTACCGGCCCAACTATGCGGCCAGGGCGCTTAAGCACGGCAAGTTCAAGGATGTCGGCGTCGTGCTGTTCAACATGCTCACCTATGGCAACGCGCGTATCCTCGGCGGCATCGCCGACGCGGCGAACAGCAATGGTTACGCCATCACGATGCAGTCCTTCGGGCGCAATCGGGAACGCACCCTGCATGCCGCCATCGAGCGTATGAAGCAGCTTCCCGTGGACGGCGTCATCGCCGTCATGGAGGAGCACGTGACGGACTTCTCGGAGTTCCGCCCGCCCAAGGAGCTGCCGGTCGTCATCATCTCCGAGGATCCCGCGAACTACTGCCCCACCATCGATGCCGACCAGTACGGCTGCTCAGCCGCCGTCGTGGACTATCTGCTCAGCAAGGGGCACAAGACCGTCTACCACATCGCCGGGCCGTCCTCATCGCGAGCCGCGGAAAGCCGCGCGCAGGGGTGGCACGACACGCTCGACCAACTGGGGCTGCGCATCCCTCCGACCTATATGGGCGACTGGGAGGCGGACAGCGGATATCAAGCCGGACTCGCGCTGGCTCACGACCCCGATTGCACCGCGATCTATGCGGCCAACGACCAGATGGCGTATGGCGCGATGCTCGGATTGCAGGCCGCCGGCAAACGCGTGCCGGAAGACGTCAGCATCGTCGGAGTGGACGATTCGCTGAGCGGGACGATTCCACGGCTGTCGCTGACCACCATGCGCATGAAATTCAACGACATCGGACGCGAGGCGTTCTTCATGACCAAGCGTCTGTGCGAGGGCCTTCGAGTGCCTTCGGGCGTGAAGACCGTGGTTCCCGCGGAGCTGGTGGAACGCGGGTCGGTGCGCGACCTGGAATCCTAGACGACGAATCTCAAGCGATAATGGCCTCGGCCTCGCCGGTGTCGAACGGGCGAGGCCGAGGCCATTATCCGTTCAGCGCCGGCGATTCGTCAGAGGTTCGCCGGCTACATAACGCCTTACGTTCTCCAATGCGATACATCCGGTCGATGCCTTCCGCCGTGCGGGTCGGGTCACGACGCACTCCCAGCGTGTTCGCACCCATGGCCTTGCATATGCTGGCGAAATGCGAGCCGATGTCCCCGGTGCCGACCACCAGCACCGTGGAGCCGCGCACGCTCAGCGCACGGCCGACATCGTGCCATCGCCGCTCCCCTTGTTGACGGGCATATATCGACATTGTAGGCGCACGGAATATTGCCGCGACGCCGGTGATAAAAATGACGATGCGCCGGCCCGTCTTTTCTAGGAGACGGGCCGGCGCATCAGACGGCCGGAGAACCGATGTTACCGGTTGGACTTACGCTTGGCTTCAAGCGTCACGACCGCACCCGCTACCATCGCGAGTGCAGCGAAGACAACGCCCATTGTGGAGGCGCCGGTCTTTGCGATCACGTCGCCGGGCTTCTTGCCGTCGCCGGGCTTGTTGCCTTCACCAGGCTTTTCACCTTCACCGCCGGGGGTCGTCGGCTTGGTCTTCAGCGCGTCGATCGCCGCAGACAGAGCCGCCTCGGCGGCATCGACATCATCCTGGCTCACCTTGTCGTCGTCATAGACCTTGAGCGCTGCGGCGAGCTTGTCATCAAGCACCTTGAGCGACTCGTCCGTATAGGCGGAACGGTCGATCGCCTGAGCCTTGGTGATCGTGGCGTGCAGCTTGTCCTTGTTGACTTCGGTCGGAGGCTTCTCGCCACCCTTCTTGGTGAACGTCAGCTCATACGTGACTGGGGACGTCACACCATCCGGGAAGCGGTATCCGTCGGCGGGCTCGGCGGTGACCGTGACGGTCACGTCCTCATCGCCCACGTTCACTACGGAACCAGCGGCCAACACCTTGCCGTCGACCTTGTACACGACTCCCTCGATGTCGGGGATGGTGTATGTATCGGCATCATCGTCCACTGTCGGCTTCTGCGGGGTAGCGACCTTGTCCTCCTCTACGGCCGTGGGCAGCAACTCGACATTCATTTCCGCCGCGGAGCCGAAGTTCGATCCGGAATAATCGGTCTTGATGACAAACTTGACGTACCGTCCGTTCTTGGGGGTCAGCTTGATGCGCTGCGTGTAGGCGACGTTCTTCAACGTGCCCGAGGCCACAGAGGCTCCAAAATCGTTGGGATCGTCGGAGACATACACCTCGTAATCCTTGGCGGCACCGTTATTGTTGCCGTCGATACGGGCGAGGTAGTCGAAGTAGGCGACGTTCTCACGCGATTCGCCGAGATCGAGAGTCACCCAATGCGGGGCGGACGCGGCGGTCGGGCTGTACTGGGAGTGCCAGTTCGTCGACGAGTCGCCGTCGAGCGCCTTCGCCGCCTCTGCGCCGGAGTTCTGCGACGACTGGGCGTGCACGCTGATCTCATCCTGCGGGACATACACGCGGGAGGCCGGTGCAGTGGCGGAATCGGCCACGACCCAGCCGGCGTCGTCCTTGCCGAGTGCCTTCAGCGCCTGCTTCAGCGTCAGCCCGGCGGTCATGCCGTCGAACCTCGCGGTGGTGGCTTTGTCGCTTTTGCCGTATGTCGTCACGGTGATGGGCTCGTCCTTGGTGCCGTAGCCGAAGACGGCGAAGTCCCCGGTCAGCTCGGTGCCCGCCTTGACGAAGATCACGGAGCCTGGCGCGACGGTCACATCGTGCAGCTGCTCGATCGACGTCATGGGCTTGTCCTTCGTAAATCCATCTCCCGCGGTCTGCGCCGTCGGGTCGATGTAGTAGGCGCGGGCGCCGGTCTGAATCTCGGATTCGGTGTGGAACACCTCAAGACGGCTCAGACGCACCGGACCGCGGGAGGAGTTGACCACCAGACGGATGGCATCGATGTTCTGGGACGTGAAGCGAAGGTCGCGCTGCTGCCCGACCGTCGTCATAGTCGCCAGATTCGTCCATGTTCCATTGACTCGTCCCTGCAGGGTGGCGCTTTCGATCTGCTGGCCGGCATTGCGCACGTCCTCGGAGATCTTCACTGCATCCACGGCGACAGCGCTGCCCAGATCGATGGTGTACGTCGGCGTATTGCCCACGGCCTTGTCGGAGGAGAGCTTCGAACCGTCGGTCAGCTTCGGGGCCGCTACCGCGGTGTCGTTCGCGGACGCGGCGACGGTCGCGCTCTTGCCCAGGGCAAGATCGGTGCCGTAGCGTCGGGCGAGCTCCTCGCCCAGCCCCTTAAGTCCCGCGGCATCCGCATCGGCGAGCTTGCCGGTATCGGACGGTGGGACGTTCAGCAGATACTGCGAGTTGCGTCCCGTGGACTGCTCGTAGTACTTCACGACTTCGGCTACGGACGCCGGCGATTGGCTGGCATGGTAGAACCATCCGGGCCGGTTCTTGGCGTCGACTTCGGCCGGATACCAGTGCAGCTGGTTGGCGGCGCCGCTGCGGATCTCGGACAGCACGCTCGACATGCTGCCAAGCTTACCGTCGGCGGCCATCTGGCCAGGCTTGAGCGACACCTTGTCTACGCCGTCGTTGTATGCCGCCTGCGGGCTCCACTCGGTCTGACGGGCCCAGCCGTCCTCGTTGCCCACCCATCGGGCATCGTATGCGGCGTTGGCCTGAATTGCCTGGGGCTGAAGCTGGCGGATCATCTTGTAGAACACGCCATAGTCGTAATGCTCAGTGCCTGCGGTGTTGCCTTGGGCACCGTCGAACCAGACCTCGGAGATGTCGCCGTACTCAGTCAGCAGCTCATAGAGCTGGTTGAGCATGTAGGCGCCGTAATCCGTGGCCTTGTACTTGAACGTGGGCAGTTTGCCGGAAGCCACCTTGTCGGCGCGGTCGTCGTTCTCCACCAGCGTGGGGATCGTGCGCTCGACGCGTGCGGAGCCGTTGCCCCAGACGCCCTTCTTCTCCATGTAGGAATCGGCCGGCGAATAGTAGATGCCGACCTTCAGGCCGTACTTCTTCGCCGAGGCGACAATCTTGCGGAACAGGTCCTTCTCCCCCGTGCGCTTGGCGACGGCGGTGTTTGCCCAGTCGTGCTCGGTGTTGTACCGCGAGTCGTACAGCTCGAAGCCGTCATGGTGCTTGACCGTCACCATGATCATCTTGAAGCCACCGTCGGCGAAGGACTTCGCCCACTGGTCGGTGTCGAGGCCGGTCGGGTTGATGCGGGAGGGATCCTCGTTACCGTGACCCCACTCCTGGTTGTAGTACGTGTTGATGCCGTAATGGAGGAATCCGATCTGACCCCAGTCGATGTAGTCGGCCTGCCCTTCGGTCGGACGCAGCTTGGACAGCTTGGTCTTAAGCGCGGCCTCGCACTCGGCGGGCTTCACGTCGAAGGTATTCGCCTCCTTGATGCCCGACGTGTCGCAGCTGACCTGAGAGTAGACCAGCTTGAATTCGTTGGTGGTGAAGTTCGCGGAGGTTTTGGCCAGGCGGATCTCGCTCAGCGAGCCGACGAAGCCGCGGCTGAGCGCGGCGGAATGCACTTCGTTGCCGAAGCCGACCTTGCCCTTGATGTTCGAATTCAGGTAAGCCAGACCGGTGATGTCCTTGGTCTGGGCGTCGCCGCCATCCACGCGCATGACGAGCTTCGCGCCGGTGCCGGCCTCATTGGGCACGTACGCCACCGACACGACGTGCTCCGCTCCCGTGGCGGCCGCGGACTCGATCTTGTGGTCGGTCCAATTATTGCCGGACTTGGTGGAGGCGCCGAACACAAGCTTGTTCGACTCGTAGCGCAGGAACAGGTTGCCGCCCGCGCCGAACAGGGTCTGGTTGTCGCCGGTCTGCGTCGGGGTGAAGCGCAGCTCCGCGACCAGCGGCGTGGTGATGGCCTCGTTGTCACCGAGGGTGAAGTCCGTGGGCGTGAAATCGAATCCGGCCGTGCCGCCGCCCAGCGTGACGGCGGAGTTCGAGATGGACGGATTGGCCGAGCGCGACACCAGCGAGCCCAGCATCTGCTCGCCGCTCGCCGCGGTATATGAGGTGCCGCTGAACGTGCCGTTGAAATTGACATGCAGCAGCTGGGATGCGTCAAGAATCTTCCACGGGGCGTCCGAATCGGCGACACGCACGCGGAACACGTCACCGGCAAGACCGCGGCTCGCCGCGCCGGAAGCGGGGTTCACCTCGTAGCCGATCCCGAACTTGTTCCCGACGGAATCGCTGACGGCCGCGAGCTCGCCGGCCGCGGAGGTGGCGGTCTCGCCAGCCACGCCATCCACCTTCAACTGCAACGTCGAGGCAGCGCCGTCGGCTCCCGGCAGATATGTCAGCTGGATGATGTGCTTCACATTGTTGGAAGGCAGCGTCACGGACTTCTTGTAGTCGTTCCATGTATTGCCGGAAGGGTTCGTGGAGAAGCCGTATTCGAGGTTGCTGCCGTTCGCCCGCACGAAGATGTTGCCCATGGCGGAGAACAATGTGGCGAGGTTGCTGGGCGTCTGCTTCGTACGGTATTCCATTTCGGCGCGGAATCCCTTGTTCGCCTTCCCGCTCGCGCTGAAGCTCGCGGTCGAGGTGAAGGTCACGCCGTTGGTGCCGCCAGCGAGGGTGATGCCGCCGCCGTCAAGCTTGGTCGGTATGCTGCCGTGCTTGGTCACGGAGCCCTTCGCCACCTCGTCGCCACCTGTGGTGTAGGTGTCTTCAGCGAACGTGCCGCCGAACGACACATCGAGGTATTCCGTCGGATTCGCCGCCACCGCGACGTTCGGCAATGCCACGAACGCGAGCGCCGAGACCGCTATCAATGCGGTGAGTCTGCGCAGCCACGAACGCGAGCATCCTCTTGATGCTGTGTGTAGCATATTTCAATCCTCTATAATTTTGAACATTCTTGTACTTCTTGCCGGAATCTTTGCCTCGGAGGCACGACATCGTTCCGCCAAGTGTTCGGATTCCCGCAGACAGTCTATCAGATCAGGCTGATTTAAGGTACCCTATGCAGGAGTTCGACATATGACGGTGCCGGAGAGCATTGGACTCTCCGGCACCGGTCATGTTCAGCCCCTACGGCGCTTGATGGTCAGCAGCACCGTCGCAGCGCTGGCGAGCGCCATGACCGCGACCGATATCGCGGTCACGTTCACGCCGGTCGCCGACAGCGGAGGCTTGGGTTTGTCGTTGGTCTTGCCACTGTCTTCCGCTCCGTCACCGGGCTTGTTGCCGGGCTTGTCCGTATCCGTGTCGCCGGTTCCGGGCTTGGACGGGTCATCCGTACCGGGAGTGTCGGGGTCCGGTTCCGGGTCGGGATCGGGACCCGGGGCCGGGTCAGGATCGGGATCAGGAGTCGCATACTCGTACTCGAAGTCCGTCATCCGCTTGAGCATCTGCGCGACGTCCTTCGCGGTGGCGTCCGGATTGTCGATCACGGCCTTGACTTCCTTCAGCAGCGCTTCATTTCAATCCACGCACCCCGTGAGGGGTGCGACTCGGTTCCCGGTCATGATAGTCACCTTCTCTTAGCATTTCAATCCACGCACCCCGTGAGCGGTGCGACGCGTTTGTACCAGTAGTTATTGCTTAATCCACTGATTTCAATCCACGCACCCCGTGAGGGGTGCGACCTGGCGGAGTTGCTGGCCTCCGAGCCCACCGGGGAATTTCAATCCACGCACTCCGTGAGGGGTGCGACGCGGCAATGTCAGTCATCTGCGTTTTGCTAATCAATTTCAATCCACGCACCCCGTGAGGGGTGCGACTTCGGTTCGTCCAAGGCCGGCTCCATTTCAAGACATTTCAATCCACGCACCCCGTGAGGGGTGCGACACGCTCCGAGACCATGCGCGCCGACCTCGCGAGATTTCAATCCACGCACCCCGTGAGGGGTGCGACCGATGCTATATTGACAGCCATGACCGGCAATGAAATTTCAATCCACGCACCCCGTGAGGGGTGCGACTGATTAGTAGCGCAAGAATCTCAGCATGTTGAATATTTCAATCCACGCACCCCGTGAGGGGTGCGACCGATAAACCAAGCCATAGCGCAACACGCCACGATCGATTTCAATCCACGCACCCCGTGAGGGGTGCGACCTAACGCACTTAATCGCTTCAACGCAATCGAGTGATTTCAATCCACGCACCCCGTGAGGGGTGCGACTATCAACATCATGGCTATCACCAGATGCATACGCATTTCAATCCACGCACCCCGTGAGGGGTGCGACTACCTTTTCCAATATATCTGCGAGTGTGGTTGATATTTCAATCCACGCACCCCGTGAGGGGTGCGACTATTCCCAAAGCAAAGGATCACATTCGCCTTGGGATTTCAATCCACGCACCCCGTGAGGGGTGCGACGGACTTCTTTGGTGCAGGCGGTCTCAAGTCTGTTATTTCAATCCACGCACCCCGTGAGGGGTGCGACGCTAATTGTTCATATTCGTTGCGCAAATAATGGTATTTCAATCCACGCACCCCGTGAGGGGTGCGACACGCAAATTTCACCGGCAAGCGTCGCCCGTTGATATTTCAATCCACGCACCCCGTGAGGGGTGCGACCCGTCGTGAATAAAGTGAGCGAGGGGGCGAACAGATTTCAATCCACGCACCCCGTGAGGGGTGCGACAGGCCGCTTCCGAGCGGCCTTTTCTGCGTCTTGGAGATTTCAATCCACGCACCCCGTGAGGGGTGCGACCACATTCCTCTCTTCCGAAAGTATTGTTTTTCGAATTTCAATCCACGCACCCCGTGAGGGGTGCGACCTGTGAGCGATCCGCATAACGAGCGAGTCTGCATTTCAATCCACGCACCCCGTGAGGGGTGCGACCCCCACACGGGGTAATCGATGTCAGGGGGCTCGATATTTCAATCCACGCACCCCGTGAGGGGTGCGACCGCAAGAATGGACTTCATATCTCAAAATATGGATACTCCACCCATTCCACGGCATCAATTGTACCGTACGATTCACCCGCATTTTCCCCGATATGCGAATCCGCTGAATCGATATGCCAGCAGATCACTCACTCTTGAGTTATCAAACGACAAGAAGAACACACACCGTCCTCAGAAGCCATGAACCGTGGTGCGAACGACCCAGTGCTTCATGAGAGCTCAAGGCTCGCACCGGCCGATCTCCGCACGTCGTACACCGCTCCAGTCCGCCGAATGCCGCATGCCAATGCGGCGTCAAAGCATCATCACGCCATCGACCGGTAAATGTCGCTGCCTTCCCCGATATTCAATCTTCGAAGAATACTTCGCCCCAAGATTGTAGTACCGCAGGCTGTCTTGCGACTCATCCATAATCTTCGCCAGATCATGCTTCAGAATCAGGTAATCGGACGGCGATACGGAGCACTCGAAAACGCTGTTCTGCACGCGTTGACCGTATTTCATGCAAATCTTGGCCACGTTCCGCAGCCTTCGTCTGCCTTCGGGCGTTTCCGTGCTGACATCGTAAGCCACGACAACCATCATCGTTCCATCTTATCCTGTCTCCTTATCATGTCGAAAGGAATCATCCGCATCTTTTCACATCGGCGAGCCGCTCCCCGACTCTCTGGGAAGCTATTTCCACATGAATGGCGGATAAGCATCCAGATCACCGCGAATCGCACGGTTGAGCAGCAATGCCTGTACATGGGGCACCAGTCCCCACGGCATTTTTTCGTTGAAGAACGGATGGGTAATCGTCTCCTGTTTTCACTTCTGCCACGCGGCAAGCACTGTTTTGCGCCCGCTATCGGAAAGGAACACGCCGCCGTTCTCACGCACTTCGAACTGGGAGGGCTTGACCACTCCCGTGTTGATGAGCGTCAGCACGAAACGGTCGGCCAGAGCTGGCCGAAATTCCTCAACCAGATCCAACGCCAGGGAAGCGCGCCCCGGCCGATCGGTATGCAGAAACCCCACATACGGGTCAAGCCCGACTCCTTGCAGAGCCGCGATGCAATCACCGGTCAGTATCGAGTACACGAACGACATCAACGCATTCGCACGATCCAACGGAGGTCTGCGGCTGCGCTGCTCGAAGAAGAACGCGTCCTTGTTACGTAGAATCAGGTCATCGAAAGCGAAGAAATAGTCTTTGGCGGCCAATCCCTCCACTCCACGCAGCCCGTCTATGGACGTGCAATCACGTATGCCCAGCAACGATTGCCGAAGCTTCTCGCTTTGCTCGGCGATTCGTTGACTGTTGATGCGTAGCGCGTGGTCCCGTTTGGTTCGTTCAAGAACCCAACGAGAGTTGTAGATCTTCCCGATGATGAACGACCGCGCGAACGACAAGGCGACAGTCTCGTCGTCCGCGAAACGGAACTGTTCACGACGAAGCAGCACGTTGCGGTTGTTCTCGCCGAGTATCGAACAGTAGTATCGTCCATGAGGGGAAAAGAACGACAGTCCTACTCCGGATTCCGAGCATCTGCCCATGAGTGCGGGCGACGCGCCTTTGTAGGAGAAGCTCACGATGCTCTCCAGGGAGCGCAACGGGATCTGTCCGAGTGCGACATCCCCTTGCTGGACTATGACATTGTCGTTCTTCAGCGACAGATAGGCGTCCTCGCTGGTGACATACAAGGTGTTGAGTAGTTGCTTCATGTGCGATTCTCCTGTCCGGCCGCTTCTGCGCGCATGACCTCATCAATGAATTGTTTCGCCGAGCGGCTTCCCGCAAGTTTCGGCAGGCAAATATCGCGTAGCGAGCACGCTCGGCAGCTTTTCGAAGGCTTGACGTTCGGAGTATGACCACGAGCGAACAGGTCGTGCATCTCACCTGACATAGCAACGATCTGATCGCGTAACGATTCATCGAGACGCACGCGCTCCCTATGCTTGGTCTGCTGGTAGAACAACGCACCTTCCGGAATCGAGCAGGCCAACATCTCTTCCAGGCACATGGCCTCCGCACACAGTTGAAGGCGATCCGCATCCGTCTGTTTGGGTGCGCCATGCTTGTATTCCACGGGGTAGGGCGACCAGGTACCGGCTCGCCCATGCAACGGCACGCCGGCGTCCGATTGCCGGAACTCGACTACGTCACATGCACCGGTGATGCCCAGCCGTCGTGAAAACACACGCAGATCACGCATGATCAGCAGATCGCCCCGTGCTTCCGACGCGCCATAGTCGTGAGCCCTGTCATGTTCCAGGGAGCCCGCAGTAGTGAGATAGTTGTCCCGCCACTGCTGCTCGACATGAATCAACGCCCACTGACGTCGGCAAAACGCGAAATGCTGAAGGCCGGAAAGAGCCAGCCAGTCATCTTCAGGATACTCTGATTGTGCTTGCATGCAAGGCCTCTCTCCAACGGTTCATGCGGTGGAATCACCGGCATACACAATCCGAAGGCCGGAGATTGCCAAACGATGGCATGATGTCATTACGATGACGATCTCCGGCCTGCATGGGGAATCACAATGTGTGATCGACCATTTCGGTCAGGCTGACGGATTCCGGAATGGCTTCACGATTCACTCGAACCTCGTAATCACCGAAATCGCGGGGCACATCCACTTCGTCACGCTTATGGACGTCAATGCTGTCGAACAGCTTCCACGAGGGGGCATCGCCAAGCGCGCTGCTGTGCTTGAATACGTACAGCTTGCGAACCGCCATGTTGCCGCGCGCCGCGGAGCGATCGAACTCGAACATGTTCAGAATCGCTTGCCACAGTACATCGAGGTCTTCATCGCAGAAACCGGTGACGTTCTGCGCGAGCTTGGCGGAGATGTAGCCGTTCATGCGGTAGAGGCCATAGGGGATGATGAATTTGTTGCCCATGGTGTTGTTTTTCTCGGCGGCATCCGCTTCCGTGGTGACGGCGATACGGGTGATGGATATCTCCTGAACGCTGATCGGATCGATGGAGCGGGCGAACCCGAGCTGCACCGGACCCCGCACCTGACCGCACGACAGATTACCTTTGACGAATGTGGTCATCACCGCGCCGAAGGTGCGAATGTCGAAGAACTGGTCGCACATATAGTCGCGCAGACGTCGATCCAATTCGGGATCGGTCTTCTTCAGAGCTTTGATTTCCTTGGCGAAATCCTTGTTTTCAAGGCTGGCGTTGATATGTTCCGCCTTGAGCGCCTCACCGTCCAACCGATTGAGCGTCTGCCTGTTCTGGATATAGATTCGCCAAGGGGCCTGCTCGCCCATAGCCGTCTGCACATAGTCGCGGATCTTGCGCTTGATGCAGACATCTGTCGTCAGGCCATTACCGGTTTCGATGTCGACTCGGGGCATGTTGCCGGAGTCCGGGTCGCCGTTGGGATTGCCGTCCTTCACATCAAAGAGGATGGTGAAGTCATAACGGTTCTCGATGGGTTTACGGTCAGTCATTGTTCTCTCCCTGTTCGTTGTTGTTCTTGTTGGTTTTGTCGAATCGTTTCTGATTTTCGAAATAATATCCGAGTTGGAATGCGCCGCGTTCCTCCAGGGAAAGACGGGAGGGATAACGGTCCCCCACTCTCCCGGTCAGCTCGCCCAGGGCCTTGTCCAGCTTGACTTTCAACCCCTTCGACTTCCAGGCTTTCCGCATGTGCTTCGCCGCGAGATCTCCCAGAATCGGGAAGATGCGGGCCGGAGTCGTGGATGCGCTGGTGAAATACTTGTCCTTGATCGTGGTATTGATGCCTGGTATGGCGGCCAACTGAATCTGCTCGTAGATGGAGAACATGCGGCCGAGCACATACGGCAGGTAGTCGCTCTCTTCATTGATGTCCATCCGTAGCACCTCCTTGAATTGTGCATTGGTTGTTGCGCGTAGGTAATACGCTTTGATGATCGCCGCCTTGTCCGGCGAGACATCATGTTCGGCATTGATCCGACGCTCCACCGCGTTGATCAGAGTCATCGGATACGGCGTGCCTTCAAGTATCGCTTTCATGACGGCACCCGCCATTTGCGGCGACGCTTTCGCGGTTTTGCTTTGTGTCCGTATGGTCTGATTCAACAACCGCCATGTGGGCAGGAAGGTCGTCGAATCGTAGCTGGGGCGTCGGATGGCGGTATCTCGATAATGCCGATCGATGTTGCGCGCGAACGTCCCGAACGTATCGGTCAGGTAGAACCGAACCGAAAGACGTGCCGCATTGGGGGACAGCGCGAGAATATGGAATTGTTCATCCGGGCTGAGGTGAATTTCCTCGTAGTCGTAAGGTTTTCCCTGCGCCAGCGCACGCGTGGCATCCACGACCACTTTTTCACTCAGTCCGCCGGATTGCCCCATATACTGATCCCACACGTCACGATATGCGTTATCGCCACAATTGGCCCATGATACGACGGTATCACCTCCAATGCGTTGGACCCGATCACGGTCGGCGAGCAGGGTGTTCAACGCCGTCGTATATTCATAGGCCTCCCGCTTGCTCATCGGAGCGTTCTCATTCTGCTCGGCGACATGCGAGCAGAATGCCGGGGCGTTGAATGATATCAATGACGCACCTGATGATTGGGCTCCCGCGACACCTTTGATCTTTGGATGGACCTTTTCCGGAACGATGCGTTCGCCGGAAACCAGGCTTGAGACCAGTGCCGATTCATCGGCATCGTCCACCCGCCCGTAATAGGCATCCCAGGCCTCTTGTATGCTTGGAAGTTCTCCAATGAATATCGTCTGCCCTCCATCGTCATATTCCAGGGCGAAGTTCATCGTCACCGATGATTTCCATGCCTCATCCCCCATAAGACGTTGGGCGGTCTGCCATTGTGGCGCCTTCGAGAAGAAGGCGCATACGGCGGAGGCGGCACGGTCCTTGACGCCATCGAGTATGCGTCGATGCAATTCGCCGCACGCTTGGAACGCCTGCGCCGCACGCTTGGCGTTCCCTTTGGTGTCGCAGCCGAGCAGGTATGTGACGTTGTCGCAGAGGAAGTTCGCCACAATCCCTGATGAACGGGGAAAACGAGCCGGCACCGGAATGATATTGACGGGCTTCTTCCCACTGAAGTCCCCCAGCGGTCGAACTCTGATCAAGGTACCGTCATCGTCGACGACCAACCCGTATGGAGCATTGACGTTGTCATACCCATAGGCCGGAGCTCTATTCTGAGACACCAAGACGGCGTACTCATCGCACAGATCGCTGATGATCATGACCTGACCTCCACGGATTCGACGTCCAGCACGCCATCATCCAGTTCGGCGCGGAAGAACAACGGGGTGGGATGGGCCGGGTTGCGATAATCAAAGTCGTACAACATGTAGCCTAGGTCCCGATGCCCATGTTCGAAACCGACTGGATCGCCGGATTCCTGCCATAACTGGAATTCCACGGGGAATTCCCTCGCACCGAAGTACGGGTGATGGAAACATTGCCCCTTGGCTGCACGTCGCATGAACATGCTCTGGAATTTCTCCGCCGAATCCGTAGATGACATTTTCGCCCGGTTGAGTTCGAAATGAGCATCTATCACATATCGGACGTCACGCAGGATGGTGGACGAGCGTTGTTGGATGGATTCGGCAGTGTATATGGCACCGCCATCCCCGCGTCCTTCCGCCATCGTTCGTATTTTGCCGATATTGATGACGCTATCGACCTCATTGCGGCGTATGCTGTCGAATCGGATGGGATTGAGCACGTGAATCCTGTCGATCCGCCAGCGCATGCCCGGATGCCAGAATATGGCTTCCAGTATTCCACGCGCCGCAGATGGCGTCATGACGTCATAGGTGACGCGCTCCGTTTTGAATTCGCTTCTCGAGAAAAGCGCGTTCTCGCCCCATACTTCCAAGCGTATTGACATCTTCCCTCCTTTCATCGAGGTGTTTTCGTCGTTGACGACTCCAACATACCACACAATTTAGATAGAGACAAATAAGAACATTCCAATAAATACAAATCCTAAGCTAGTATCATGGTGAGGGCGTTCAACACGCCGCCGAAGAGAGACACCGCGTATTCACTGATTCCTACGGTCGCTCCCCTCAGGGAGCGTGGATTGAAATTTATTGGTCTCCATCTGGGCGGAGCGAAACGCTCGTGTGTCCGGCCGCATCCACGACCGGACACACGGATTCCTCACACGAAAATGCCATCAGCGGTCGCACCATCCAGCTTCAACCCCAGACGCGACGAGTACAAGCCCATGTCACACAGAACAAAGCAATCCTCTTCGTCGCTCTTCCCCGGGCCGACCGTCAATACCGCCCCTACCGATTTCAACTCCTCAAGATGCCGCGGCCATACATTGACCGCATATCTGCCGAGTTTGCGAAACAGCGTGCGATCCATGTCGCCACGCTCCAATCGCTCGCACAGGAGCGCGCCATCACCGGGCAGCGGGATATACACCGGTATGGTTGGCGTATCGATGAGCCTGAACCGTTTGGCAATGTCCGCAAAAGGCCAGTTCGCATCACGCCCGTGCAGCGGCAGGATACGCTTCCGATCAAGCGCATCATTGCCGACGTTCGCGCGGGCGACACCACCATTTCTCAGACATAGCACCTCCGCGAAATACGCGCGAACCGCCTCATCCGTATTCAAATCAGCATGACGATCGGCCACCGCCCGGAACGCCGCAATGTTCTGCCGGAGGAACGGGGCGCAGCCACCTTCCGTGGAAAACACATGGACCACACTCTCCGACGCGGGGCGACGACCTTCGCGATTGCAGCGTCCGGCCGTCTGGATGACGGAATCCAGTCCGGCCTCTTCACGATATGCGACGGGAAAGTCGACGTCCACGCCGGCTTCGATCAGGGAGGTGGAAACCACGCGACATGACGCTCCGGCATCCAGTCGATCCCGGATTTCAGCGAACAGTCGCTGCCGATCCGCCGCACACTGCAGCGTGGTCAGGCAGAAGCTGCCTTCGGCGTCATCGTCCGCCAGCCGATCATGGAGATACTGGGCTTTGCTACGTGTGTTCACCACACACAGCACCTGCTTATGGCCACCCAGTCGCTCCGCAAGCGCATCCAATGCGATATCGCCAAGCCGTTTGATGGTCACACGACGGAACGAGTCCCTATCGTCACGAGTGAACGGCGAAATCTCAGGAACACGCACATGGTCACCATCGAAGGATTCGTCAAGCAGTGGCTGCAGCTCCGGTTGCGTGGCGGTGCACAACACCGCCGTGGAGCCGTATCGCTCCACAAGCTCGGCAATCGCCCGTACGCACGGTCTCAGATACGGCACCGGCAACGTCTGCGCCTCGTCGAAGACGATAACGGAATCCGCTATGTTGTGCAGCTTACGGCATCGCGAAGTTACGTTCGAGTACAGGCTTTCAAAGAACTGCACCGCCGTGGTGACCACGATCGGCGCGTTCCAGTTCTCCGCAGCAAGCGCACGTCTGAGATCCGTTGCATCCATGTCGGACTCGTTCTTGAGCTGGTACGGCGCCTCGGAGTAGTGGGGCAACACGGCGTCCGTTCCAAAGATCGCCTCGAACTGGCCTACCGTCTGATCGATAATCGACGTATACGGAATCACGTAAATGACGCGTCGCAGATTGTTGGTGTGCGCATGTTCGAGGGCGAACGCGATCGAGGAAATGGTTTTGCCGCTGCCGGTGGGGGCGGTGAGCGTATATAGGCCGGTGCCGTATGACGGATCTTTGCCGCGGGCGAGGCATCGCTCAAGCAACTCACAGCGTCTGATATCAATCGGCCGCTTTCCGGGTGCGGCAAGATACCCATCGGCTGTGTTCTCCATGATGGCGGCCAGGCGATCGATCCGGGACCGGTCTTCGGCGTCACGCTCGACGGACACCGTCAGCGACGCCTCACGCAGGGCATCGAATGCGGGCACCCGGCCACTCGCCAGGTTCTGCGGACCAAGGTGCTTCTTCAAAGATTCAAGGATGTGATGTTCCGCACGGTCAATACGATTAGAAGTGAAGAATTCGGCATCAAGTCGATCCGCATCCACCAAAGCGGAGAACAGCATGCGTGTCAACATCATGTCGGTATACAGCGACCATCGCTCGGGACGCTTGCCCGAGGTCATCGGCTTCGCGGATCGAGTCCCATGCAGGAACGCCGACTGCGGAATATCCAGTTGCGCCTCTCCCGCTTGAGCCAGAGCGAGTGGATTGCAATCCCCCGCCCTGCGTGCCCTGTTCATGCGGCTCATGAACGTTGAACCCTCCAGCTCGCCGTAACTGCCGAGATCAGGCAGCCCCGCGTGATGCCCGGCCACCGCCATCGCCGCCAACGGGCATACATGCCGCATCAACAGCAACGCACCGGCCGTCGAATGGTCAACGGGTCCGCAATGATCGGGGTTGCGGATTCGCCGCTGGAAAGCATCCGAATATTTGCCCAGATCGTGGACCAGACCAGCCAGCAATCCGTCGTCAAGATACCCGAAGCCCTTGGCAAACCCTCCGGCGAGGCAACCGGCCATGGCCAGGTGCTCCGCGCAGGTCTCATACCCATGATCGCTGGTTCTCGCATAGTACGTCGCACGCATTATCATCACCTCATCAATCGCCCGGTAACGCAAGCATACCGCGGAACAACAAAAGTGGTCCCGCCGTTGAACGGCAGGACCACTTCATGCATTCCACGCGCCCGTGCGTCACGCAGCGGGCGCGGTCGGCTCACCACGGCGTCACGCCTTGGCGACCTCCACGCCCAGCTCGGCACCTTCCTTCACCGCGAAGGAGGTGGCCAGCGTCTCATGGGCGATCAGATCGCGGAACCGCTCGACATCGGCCACATTGGCGGACGGCACGGTCAGCACCAGGGCGATGCGATCGGCGATGTCCAGGTCGGCGGCCTTGCGGGCGTCCTGCACGGCGCGAATCACGTCGCGGGCGTAGCCCTCGGCCTCCAGGTCGGCGGTCAGCACGGTATCGAGAATCACGAAACCGCCGGTAGGCAGAGCGGCCGACACGGAAGCGTCGGCCTCGGCGGCGTTCTCCTCCTCCACGCGGTTGATTAGCTCGTATTCGCCAGCCTCCAGCGCAACCTCGCCGTTCGGCGTCTCGACGACCGGAGCACCGGTCGCGGCATCGACATGCCAGGCACCGGTCTTGGACGCCTTGATGGCGAACTGGACCTGCTTGCCGAGGCGCGGGCCGGCGGCGCGGGCGTTGACCTTCAGCTCGTGCACGATCTTCAGCCCCTGCGAACCGGCATCCTCCATCGTGCAGAACTCAATATCCTTTATATTAAGCTCTGACTTGAGAATTTCATCGTACGCCTTGACGGCGTCCACATCCTCGACCACGACGGTGAGCTTGGCGAGCGGCTGGCGCACACGGATCTGGGCGGCCTTGCGCAACGACAGAGTGCCGGAGACGATCTCGCGCACCTTCTCCATCGCGTCCACCAGTGCCGGGTCGTCGACCAGCACACGGCCAAGCTCGGTCGCCTCACCGGTCTTCTCGTCCGCGACGTACGGCCAATCGGCCAGATGCACGGATTCACCGCCGGTCAGGCCACGCCACACGGATTCGGACTCCATCGGGGCGAGCGGCGCGAGAACGCGCATGAACACCTCAAGCACGGTGTACAGCGTGTTGAACGCGTTCGCGTCCTCCTTCCAGAAGCGGTCACGGGTGTTGCGGATGTACCAGTTGGTGAGCACGTCGATGAAGTCACTTGCCGCATCGCACGCGTCAGAAATCGCGAACTCGTCGAGCGACTTCTCTACACGCTCTACGAGCCTGCGGGTGCGGGCCAGCAGGTAACGGTCCATCTCGGGCAGACCCGCCACCTCATCCGCGCGCAGCTGACGGGCGTCGAAGCCGGCCCCGCCATTGGCCGCGTTCGCATACAGCGTGAAGAAGTAGTAGGAGCTCCACACCGGCAGCATGACCTGGCGCACGGTGTCGCGGATGCCCTCAGCGGTAACAATGAGGTTGCCGCCGCGCAGGATTGGCGACGACATAAGGAACCAGCGCATGGCGTCGGAACCGTACTTGTCGAACACGCCGTTCACGTCCGGGTAGTTGCGCAGGTGCTTCGACATCTTCTGGCCGTCGGAACCGAGCACGATGCCGTGGCAGATCACGTTCTTGAACGCCGGACGGTCGAACAGCGCGGTGGCCATCACGTGCAGCAGGTAGAACCAGCCGCGAGTCTGGCCGATGTATTCGACAATGTAATCGGCCGGGAAGTGCTGCTCGAACTTCTCCTTGTTCTCGAACGGGTAGTGGAACTGCGCGAACGACATCGAACCGGATTCGAACCAGCAGTCGAGCACGTCGCTGATACGGTGCATGTGGCTCTTGCCGGTCGGGTCGTCCGGGTTGACGCGCGTGAGGTTGTCGATCCACGGACGGTGCATGTTGACGTTGCCGTCCTTGTCGCGCGGGTAGTCGCCGAAGTCGGCCTTGAGCTCCTCCAACGAACCGTACACGTCGACGCGCGGGTACTTCGGGTCATCGCTCACCCACACCGGGATCGGCGAACCCCAGAAGCGGTTGCGGGAGATCGACCAGTCGCGCGCGTTGGCGAGCCACTTACCGAACTGGCCGTCCTTGACATTCTCAGGAATCCAGTTGATCTGCTGGTTGAGCTCCAACAGGCGCGGCTTGATCTTCGTCACCGACACGAACCAGGAGCTCACAGGCTTGTAGATCAGCGGCGTGGCGCAACGCCAGCAATGCGGGTAGGAGTGCACATAGCTCTTCTCCTGGAACAGGATCGCGCGATGCTCGGCCGGGATCTCGGCCAGCGGGCCGTCTCCGTTGCGCAGGTTGCGCAGGATCGGCTTGTTCGCGTCGAACACGTACATGCCCTCGTAATCGGGGCACTGCGCGGTGAAGCGGCAGCCGGCGTCGAGCACGTCAGTGCTCTTGATGCCGTGCGCGTTCAGCGTGTTCATATCGTCCTCACCATAGGGAGCCTGGTGAACCAGGCCGGTACCCTCGACGGTGTCTACGTAGTCCGCGGTAAAGATTTGGTAGCCTTCGGGCCCCGGCACGTTGCCCTCAGACTCGGCTTTGTCGCCAGCGAAGTACGGGAACACCGGCCAGTAACGCCAACCGGCCATCTCGGAGCCCTTGAGCTCGCGCACGACCTCGTAATCCTCGCCGAGCTCCTTCTCGTACTTGGAGAGCAGGGGCTTGCCGAAGTAGAACTTCTTGCCGGCGTACTTGCCCTGCGTCGGGCGCACCTCGACATAGTCAATGTCAGCGCCGACGACGATCGCGAAGTTGGTAGGCACGGTCCACGGCGTGGTGGTCCAGAAGACCGCGTAGGCGTCCTCCTCGTCGCGCAGCTTCACGGCCACCGACACGGTGGTGTCCTGACGATCCTGATACACGTCGGCGTCCATGCGCAGCTCGTGCGCCGAAAGCGGCGTCTGATCCTTCGGGCAGTACGGCAGCACGCGGTAGCCCTGGTACGCCAGACCCTTCTCGTACAGCTGCTTGAACGCCCACATCACCGACTCCATGTACGGGATGTTCAGCGTCTTGTACCCGTGCTCGAAGTCGACCCAGCGGGCCTGACGATGCACGTAATCCTGCCATTCGTGCGTGTACTTCAGCACGGAGGCGCGGCAGGCGTCATTGAACTTGTCGATGCCCATCTTCTCGATCTGGTCGACCGAGTCGATGCCGAGCTCCTTCTGCGCCTCCAGCTCGGCGGGCAGACCGTGCGTGTCCCAGCCGAACACGCGGTTGACCTTGCGGCCCTTCATGGTCTGGTAGCGCGGGATCACGTCCTTCGCGTAACCGGTCAGCAGGTGGCCGTAGTGCGGCAGGCCGTTCGCGAACGGCGGGCCGTCGAAGAACACGAACTCGTTCTGGCTATGGTCGCCGGAAGGGTTGCGTTCAACGGACTTGTTGAAGGTGTCGTCCTTGTCCCAATACTTCAGGACGGTTTCCTCCATGTTGGGGAAACTCGGGTTCGGCGCGACGCTGGCGGTCTCGCCGCCCTCGTTCGCCTTGGGATACACGTGGGAATTGGTGGTTTCGCTCACCATTGCTCTCCTCGATGTCGCATTGCACTGGTCCTACGGGAGCTGGCTATAGCGAACCATTCACGGGAAGAACAGGGATTGAGACGGCCGTTCGCCACACCGGCGGCATATATGCGCCGGCGATGTCCTCGCGGCCGGAACCCTTGTTCCGCCCGGAACGGCCGTCATGGCCATTCCCGCCTACGAGGACGATGATCAGCGGCATGCCCTCAGGCTGCCGACCGCCACCGCGGTACCACCTCGCTTGTCGCTCACATCCGGCCATCCTAAGACGGCGAAAACTCGCGACCGCTTGTGTTCGGCTGTGACGGGCCGATCCCGCCGGTTCTACTCAGCTTCGTGCCGTCGACGTTCGATCGACCGTCATGAAGCTTTTCTTCCGAAGACTCCCCGCTGATAACGGATCATCGCCTTGACTTCGGTGCATATCCTAGCACGGTGTGTGGCCGACGGAACCGGGGTGTCCGCGAACGCCGTCGGCTCGCGGCCAGGCAATCATGCGAGGCCCGAAATCCGACCATCATGCCGGATGTACGCCGACGCTCAATCGCGCACGATGCTGCCGACGATCCCCGAGACAATGGACATGATGAGAGAGCCGAGCACCGCCCACCAGAACCCGTGCACCAGCACGCCAACACCGAACAGACTGATTGCCAACCATGAGGCGAGCCGCATGAACAGCCAGTTGATGACCAGATACAGCAGCCCGAACGTGAGAATCGAAAACGGCAACGCGATCAGCTGCGTCACCGGCTTGATCGAGGCGTTGATCAGCGCCATGAACAGCGCGAACACTGCGATTCCCAAAATCGGAGGCTGCCCCACCGCGGTCATGCCGGGCAGAAGCACCACCATCACCGCGGCCGCAACCGTCAGCACCAGCCATCGCATCAGAAAATCCTTCATGGCGCCCATCTTATGCCATCCAAGCCGTCACCGATCGGTTGCGATGTGCCGGTTCGGTGCATTCATCATATGTCGGGCACGATCATCGAGAACGATTGCACTTAAGGGCACAATCGCCGCCTAAAGACCCAGACCACCCTCAGTCGGCTCCGCCGACAGCTCCCGCCAGCAGGAGCCAGCATGCAACTCCAATACGACGTCAGGGCGGAAATCGTCGATTACGTTCCGCGGATTCTTCGGCTACCATGCAAACAGGAGGACGACGATGACTACAAAGGAAACGGCGGCGGCGACCACGACGAAGCAGGCAGCCGCCCGGCAACGGGCGTTCGCGCAACTGGACGCGACCTTCCGCTCAGGAGTCACCCGGCCACTGCGCTGGCGAAAGGCGCAACTCGACGCGATGGCCCGAATGCTGAGGCAGAATGCCACCGTCATCGCCCGTGCGGTACGCGCCGACCTGGGCAAACCCGCCGCGGAGACCTCGCTGATGGAAATCGGGCTGGTGCTCGATGAGATTCGCTTCATCAAGCCACGCCTCGGCAGGTGGGCGGCGCGGCATCCCAAGCCGATGCATTACCTGCTGCAGCCCGCAGTCGGCTGGACAGTCGCCGAGCCGAAAGGCGTGGCGCTCATCATCTCGCCGTGGAACTATCCGGTGCTGCTCAGTTTCGAGCCTATGGCGGACGCGATCGCCGCAGGCAATTGCGTGTGCATGAAACCATCGGAGCTGTCTCCGCACACCAGCGGCGTGATGGCGGACCTCATCGCACGGTACATGGACCCGCAGGCGTTCCTCGTGGTTCAGGGAGGGCAGCAGGAGACGACAAAGCTGCTGGAGCAGCCGTTCAATCACATCTTCTACACCGGCGGAGGAAAAGTCGGTTCGATAGTCATGGCCGCCGCCGCGAAGCATCTCACACCGGTCACTTTGGAGCTCGGAGGCAAGTCGCCGGTGTTCGTCGACCGTACCGCGAACCTCGACGTCGCCGCGCGGCGCATCGCCTGGGGGCGGTTCATCAACGCCGGGCAGACCTGCGTGGCACCCGACTATGTGCTCGCAACGTCCGACGTCATCGAGCCGCTGGCAGGAAAGATCGCCGAGGCCGTCACGCGGTTCTTCGGCTCAGACCCGCAACATTCCGACAGTTTCGGACGCATCATCAACGCCCGGCATTTCGACCGGCTGACTGCGCTGCTGCCCGATCCGAAGAGCCCCGCCACCGGACGCACGGTATGCGGGGGCAATACCAGACGCGATGACCTCTACATCGCACCGACCGTGCTATTGGGCGTCAAACCCGATGCGCCGGTGATGCAGGAGGAGATATTCGGCCCGATTCTGCCCATTCTGGAAGTCGCCGACGCGAAAGCCGCAGTGGAATTCATCAACGCCCGGCCACGCCCGCTGGCGGCCTACGCGTTCACGGGCAGCAAGAGGGTACGGCGGATGTTCGAGCGCGAAGTCAGTTGCGGAGCGCTGGGATTCAACCTGCCGCTTGGCCATCTGATCTCCAGTTGGCTGCCGTTCGGCGGCGTGGGAGCTTCGGGCATGGGCTCATATCACGGCAAGGCCGGGTTCCTGGAGTTCAGTCATGTCAAGACCGTGGTCGGCAAGCCCGCGGTGCCGGATACGCTTTCGTTGGTGTATCCGCCGTATGACGGCTTGAAGAAGATACTGATTTCGGCGGTCAGCCATACGCCGAGAGTGCGGTAGCGGGACACGGCGCACCTCCCGCTGGCGGGAGGTGACGCGCAGCGCCGGTGGGTGGTGACCACCCCCAGTCGGCTCAGCCGACAGCCCTTCGGCCCCTGCAATTATGGACGGGCTAGGCATGACTGTTCCGCTGGCTCATTGTCGTTCGCTCTTCGCCTACAAACCGCACCGCTGTTTGCTTGACGGCTCAGCCCGTCAACGGGGGCATAATGGAAAAGCCCCTCGCGATGAGGGGCTTTATCGATGAGTAGGACTTGTTACTTGGCTTCGTTTGTGGTGAGCATGGCCTTGGTGACCTGTTGGTAGAGATCCTCGTAGCCGCCGGGCGTGGAGGCGGGCAGCACGACGGTCTTGGCGTTGTTCGACTCGGACAGCGAGCGCATCACATCAAGGTACTGGTTGAACAGCACGACGTTGTTGACGTCGTTGATGTCCATGCCCACGGCCTGCAGGCTCTTGATCTGGTCGACGATGCCGTTTGCGATCTCACGACGGTAGTTGGCCTGGCCCTCACCCTGGAGTCGGGTCTTCTCGGCGTCCGCAGCGGCCTGCGTCTCGATCTGGATGCGCTGCGCCTCGGCACGCTGGCGGGTGGCCTCCTTCTCACGCTGCGCGGCGTTGATGGAGTCCATCGCGCTCTTGACCTGCGGGCTCGGGTCAATGGCGGTGATCAGCGTCTTGACGACGGTGAAGCCGAAGCGCGCCATCTCGGCGCCGACCGTCTTCTGCACGTCGAAGGCGACGTCGTCCTTGCGGGCGAAGGCGTCATCGAGGCTGAGCGCCGGGATCGCGGAACGCAGCGCGTCCTCCATGTAGCTCCTGAGCTGTCCGGCTGGATCGCGCAGCTCATAGTATGCGGTGGCGACGTTCTCAGGATTGACACGGAACTGCGTCGAAGCGACGACCGTGACGAACACGTTGTCGAGCGTCTTGGTTTCCAGCTGCACGTTCAGCTGGGAGACTCGCATGTTCGTCTTCGTCGAGATGCGGTCGACGAACGGGATCTTGGCGTGGATGCCGGCGAACTGGACCTTATTGTATTTGCCGAACCGTTCGATGATGTATGCCTGCTGTTGCGGCACGATGAAAATCGAGGCGCACAGCACGGCGAGGACGATGACGACGATGACGCCCAATATGATCAGAACATCCATCATTCCCACCAGAACACCCATCATTCCTCCTTGCCTGGTGTTGCCGCACCCTACCTCGGGCGCGATGTCTATTCCATCCTATCCGAAAACGACGGGCTTTCAGTGAAAGCTCACATAGAATTCAAGAGTTGTTCGCCGTGTGGCCCTTCTTCGTCTCACCATACGGGACGGCGGCATGCCCGCGTCTACTCCCCGTATGCGCCGGCTATGGCCCGGTCAAGGTCGGCCATCAGGTCTCCCGCGTCCTCAAGACCGATGGACAGACGAATCAGATCGTCGCTCACACCGGCGGCCTTGCGATACGATTCCGGCACCTCGCGGTGAGTGATGTTCGCGGGGTCGACGATCAGCGACCTTGCGTCGCCGATATTTGGCACGTATGAGAACAGCTTCACGCCGTCGAGGATGCGGCGCACACGGTCCGCGCCGCCTTCCACCTTGAACGAGAGGATCTGGCCGACGCCTCGGGGGAAGTATTTCCCGGCGAGCGCATGATACGGCGAGTCCGGCAACCCTGAATAATTCACCGACACGACATGCGGCGTGTGTTCGAGGTGCCCGGCGATGGCCGTCGCCGTTTCGACCTGGCGGGCGACCCGCTGCGGCAGCGTCTCCAGTCCGATCAGCTGCAGGTATGCGTTGAACGGGCTTTGCACGGCACCGAACGTGCGCAGGTATTTGACGCGGATGCGCCTGATGAACGCTTCGGAGCCAAACGCCCCGGAGAAGCTGCGCCGGTTGCCGTCGATGTCGGCGATGACCTGCTCAGGCCGCGTGAATTGCAGGAAACGGCCGTTCGCCCAGTCGAACTGTCCGGCGTCGACGATCACGCCGCCGATGGCGTTGCCATGCCCGGTGATGCCCTTGGTGGTCGAATGCACAACGATGTCGGCGCCGAATTCGATCGGGCGCAGCAGGTACGGCGTCGGCACGGTGTTGTCGAGAATCAGCGCCAGCCCGTGCCGGTGCGCCAGATCGGCCAGCGGACGAATATCGGTGATGGCGGTGTTCGGGTTGGCGACCGTCTCGGCGAAGATGGCACGGGTTGCGGGACCGATCAGAGACTCGATCTCATGCAGGTCGTTGATGTCCTTGACGAAATCAGCGTGGATGCCGAACTGCGGCAGGAAGTCGCCGAGCGCATCGACTGACGCCCCATACAGGTTCGTCGGCGCGATGATGCGGCCACCGCCCTCCCCCGCGCACATCAGCGCGTATGACACCGCGGCCATGCCCGACGACACCGCCACCGCGCCGACGCCACCCTCCAGGGCGGCAAGCCGGCGTTCGAGCGCATCGACGGTCGGATTGGCGACTCTGGAATACTCGAACCCGGATATCTCACCGGCGGCCAGATCACGGCCACGAGCGGCGTTCTCCAAATCGAAGGCGGCGGAGGCGTAGATGGGCACGCTGACCGCATCGTCGTTGCGGTTCGCATTATACCCGCCATGAACCGCAAGCGTGCTGAAATCAGTCATTTCCAAATCCCTTTCATCCGCATGACCGCCAAAACAACGAACACCGACCGCCATATTTCTTCAAGACACGACAGTGCGGGCGTCATCGCCATGAACGTCGACGCCCGCACGGCCCGCACCGCATGATAGGCACGGTACGCGACCCTATGCGGCCACTTCCGTCGTCAGCCGGTCGAGCACCTGACCACTTACGCCGTCGATGTCCAGCGCCTCGAACGCCTTGTCGAAGCCCTGCCCCAGATCCTCGATCAGGTCGGACACGTCCTCGATGCCCACCGACAGACGCACCAGCTCGTCGGTGATGCCCACCTTGAGACGCTCCTCGCGAGGCAGCTCGAAATGCGTCATGCGGCATGGCAGCTCGGCGAGGCTTTCCACCGCGCCCAGACTGACGGCGAGATGGAACACGTGCAGGTTGTCGAGCACGATGGACGGGTCGACCCCCGGCACCACTTCGAAGGACAGCACGCCGCCGAACCCCTTGAGTCCATTCTCGGCGAGCAGACGGTTGCGGTCGCCATACACGCCCGGGTAATGCACGGCCCGAACGAGCGGATGCGCCAGCAGGTATTCCGTCACAGCCTGCGCGTTGCGCTGCTGACACTCCATGCGCAGCGCCAACGTCTGGATGCCACGGCGCACGTCGTTGCATTCGGTCGGGGCGAGCACGCCGCCGAACCGGTTCTGCGCGAAGTAGATGCCATTGCCGACCTCATCGTCCAACACCACCACAAGGCCGGCGTTCACCTCGGAATGGCCTGCCAGGTATTTGGTGGCCGAATGGATGACGATATCCGCGCCCAAATCGAGCGGCTGCTGCAGGTACGGGGTGACGAACGTGTTGTCGACGATGGACAGCGCGCTGTATCGGTGCGCGATGGCCGAGATGCGGTTGACGTTGTTGATCTGCAGCAGCGGGTTGGTCAGCGTCTCAAAATATACGGCGCTGGCCGCGCGGCCGCCTCTGTCGCGCCCGCTGATCGCGGCGTCGAGCGCCTCGTAGTCGGCGGTGTCGACGCTGTCGAACTCCAGCCCGCGCTCGGCGAAGTACTCGTTGAACAGCGAATACGTGCCGCCGTAGATGTTCTTGCCGACCACGATGCGGTCCCCGGGTTTGAAGATGGACAGCACCGCGTGAATCGCGGCGAGTCCGGACGCGAACGCGAAGCCACGAGTCCCGTGCTCCAGCTGGGCGATCTGCTTTTCCAGAAAGTCGCGGGTCGGGTTGCCGCTGCGCGCATAATCCCAGCGGGGCATGGCGTTGACCGATTCGACAGCGTATGTGGATGAGTTGTAGATGGGCGGGTTGACGGCTCCGGTGTTGTTGTCGTTGACCGGCAATCCGTGGACCAGCTGAGTGTTGAACCTCGTCATGAGCACCCCCTGCGGTTTTTTCTTGGCGGGTTTCCCGATGAACCCCGCGTGACCCTTATGAAGGTAGTCAGCGGCCGGCGGCCTCGCAACCCGGACGGCATACACATTATTTATAGGATGCTCAAAACCTTTGCAAACACTGGATTTTCACGACTTGCACGGCATCTTTGACGACCGGCAAGAGCCACTTGCGACACGCACGGAATGTTCTGGCGGCAACCAAGGCGCGACTAAGTGCGACATGGCTTCGCGCAGAAACCGACGCTACGACCCATCGGCCATCGTGATGTTCGTCACATCCGGGCCCTGTAGGGCATTTGGCCTCACCCTGGCAGCGGAACCGGGCGATATGCTGGAGTGACGCCGGCGGGATTCACGCGCCGGAGGGACCCAAGCAAAGGAGCTCGCCCATGACCACCGTAGCCATCGTCGGATGCACTCACGCGGGAACGTTCGCCGCCACATCCATTCTCAAGCAGCATCCCGACTGGACGGTCCACGTATTCGAACGCAACGACTCGCTGTCGTTCCTTTCCTGCGGCATCGCGCTGTGGGTCGGCGACCACGTGTCCGATCCGAAGCGCATGTTCTATTCGTCGCCGAAGGCCCTCGCCGAAGCCGGCGCCACGATGCATATGCGCCACGACGTGCTCGATGTGGATGTCGCCGGCAAGGTGTTGCGCGCCCGTGACATGAACACCGGGGAAGTCGGCGAATACCGATACGACAAGCTGGTGATCACCACCGGTTCCGCGCCCGTGGTGCCGCCGATCGACGGGCTGGACGAGGCGCTCGAATCGGGACGCGTGCTGCTGTGCAAGAACTGGGACCATGCGATGGCGATCAAGGAGCGCGCGGGCAGCGCGAAATCGGCCGTCGTGATCGGCGCGGGGTACATCGGCGCGGAGATCGCCGAGCAGTTCAGCGAAATCGGCGTGAAGACCACGCTGGTGGATGCGCTGGACCGCGTGCTGGCGAACAATTTCGACGCGACCATCACCGATGACGTGGAGCAGGCGTTCGACGAGCATGGCGTGACCCTGGCGCTCGGCCAGAAGGTGACGGCGTTCCGGCCGGCGGCCGGCAGCGACGGGATCGAGGGCTCCGGCGTGACCGTGGTCACCGAGAAGGGCGAGTACACGGCTGATGTGGCGATCCTGGGCGCCGGATTCCGCCCGAACACCGCGTTGTTCGCGGATCAGCTGCGTATGCTGAAGAACGGGGCGATCGTCATCGACGACTACATGCGCGCCTCATTGCCGGACAACACGGTGCTCGACGACGTGTTCGCGGCGGGCGACAGCGCCACGGTCCGATACAACCCGACCGGCGCGGACGATTACATCCCGCTCGCCACCAATGCGGTGCGGCAGGGGCTGCTCATCGGCGAGAACATCGTCGCCGCAACGAAGCGGTATCCCGGCACGCAGGCCACCAGCGCAGTGCAGTTGTACGATCTGGCGATGTCCGCCACGGGACTCACCGCCGGCGGCGCGAAACGCCGAGGCATCGCCGCGAAATCGACGACGATCACGCAGGATTACCGCCCCGATTTCATGCTCACCACCACGCCGGTGACGACCACGCTGGTGTGGAGCCCGGTCACCCGGCGCATCCTGGGTGCGCAGTTCCTGTCGAAGCATGACATCTCGCAGGCGGCGAACGTCGTGTCCGTGGCCATTCAGGCGGGGTTCACGATCGATCAGCTCGCCGGCGCCGACCTGTTCTTCCAGCCGAACTTCAGCCAGCCGATCAATTTCGTCGGAGCCGTGGCCATTCAGGCAGTGGCCGAAAGCTGACCCCAATCGTTGACTCGCGCTCAACGCGGACGCGAAAGCCCCGATCATTGGGAAACGGCCATTCCGGTTCTCGTATCCGCGGCTAATGCGAGCACACGATTCGCATCAGCCGCGTGACCTGTTCGGCGGTGCGGGCCACGTTCGCACGGGCGTCGCGCAGCAGCTCATCGAGGCTCGCGGCACCCGGCGCGGCACCGAAGACCGCATCGATGCCGCGCCCGTGCAGACACTCGATGCCGTCGCCGACGTGGCCGGCGATGGCAATCACCGGTTTGCCGTGCCGCTTCGCCACGGAGGCGACCCCGACCGGCGTCTTGCCGAACATGGTCTGCGCGTCAATCGAACCTTCGCCGGTGAACACGATGTCCGCCCATTGTACGGCGGCATCCAGCCCGGACTGCTCGATCACCAAGTCGATGCCCGGGCGAAAATCGGCGTGCAGCACGGCGAGCAGCGCCATGCCGATGCCGCCCGCCGCCCCGGCTCCGGGATGATCGGCGATGGGCGTGCGGGTACGGTGGTCAGGACGGGAACGGTGGCCAGGAGACGATGATTCAGCCACGGCCGCTTCGACTTTTCCGCCATCGCCATTCCGTTCGGCGGGCACCTGTTCAGCGAGCGCACGTTCGATGACCGACGAGACGTGCCGCAGGGCGCCGTCCAACAGCGTCACGTCTTCGCGACTCGCGCCCTTCTGCGGGCCGAACACCGCGCTGGCGCCCTCGGGGCCGGTCAGCGGATTGGTCACATCGCAGGCGGCGATGACATGCACGTCGCCAAGCCGTCTGTCCAGGCCGCTCAGGTCAACGCGCTCCACTTCGGCGAGCGCCGCCCCGCCCGGCCGCACGTCACGCCCGTCATGGTCAAGCAGCCGCACCCCCAACGCCTGCAGGAGACCGCAGCCCGCGTCGTTGGTGGCGCTGCCGCCGAGCCCGACGATGATCGTCTCGGCGCCGGCGTCGAGCGCGGCCCGGATCAGTTCGCCCGTGCCGTATGATGTCGTGGCCTTCGGGTCGCGTTCGGATGGGCGCAGCAGCGCCAGTCCGCTGGCGGCGGCGGTCTCCACGACCGCGGTGCGGCCGTCGCCGAGCAGCGCGAACCCGGCCTGCACCGGGCGTCCGAGGGGATCGTGCGCGCCGGCCGTCAGCATCGTGCCGCCGGTGGCGTCGGCCAGCGCCCGCGCGGTTCCCTCTCCCCCGTCAGCCATGGGCAGGCATCGTATTTCGGCGTCGGGGTCGCCGCGGCGGATGCCTTCGGCCATGACCCGTGCCGCCTCGGCGGCGGTCAGGCTCTCCTTGAAGGAATCAGGCGCACATAGGTATCGCATCGCCGGATCACGCCTGCTATTCGGTGCGCAGCGCGGTGGCCGGGTCCTGCTTGGCGGCCTTGCGCGACGGAATCAGGCCGCCGATAAGGGTGAGCACCATGCTGAGCACCACCAGGATCACCGCTCCGGCCACCGGCAGCGCGGCGTTCACGTCGTTGGTGCCGATGAAATGGTGCAGCACCTGGTTGCCTGGTATGAGCAGCAGCAGCGTCACGCCTATGCCGATCAGGCCGGCGCACAGGCCGATGAGTCCGGTCTCCGCGTTGAACACCTGCGACACATTGCGCTTCGAGGCGCCCATCGCGCGCAGGATGCCGATCTCCTTGGTGCGTTCCAGCACCGAGATGTACGTGATGATGCCGATCATGATCGACGACACCACCAGCGACACGGACACGAACGCGATCAGCACATAGGAGATCACGTTGATGATCGTCGTCACCGAGCTCATCATCAGGCCGACGTAATCGGTGTAGACGATCTTGTCGGCCTTGGGCACGGTCTTGTTGTAGTCGGTGATGGCCTTGGACACGTGGTCCTTGTTCTCGAAGCTGTCGGTGTAGATGTTGATCGTCGAGGGCACGTCCCGGCTCACCACGCCGAACGCGGCGAGGTTGTCGTCATACGTGCCGGTCGAGACGTACTGGTCGTAGATCTTGACCAGCACGTCCTGCGAGGCGGTGGCGATGTACTGGTCGAAGCTGTCGGCGAGCTGCTGCTCGCTCATCGCCGCCATCCGCTGCCCGCCCGCGGCTGACTGCCCGGCCTGCCCGGGCTGAGCCGACTGCGCTGACTGCGACTGCGACTGCATCATGGCCTTGGCCATGTTCGCCTTGTCGCTCACGCCGAGCGAGGCCACATAGGTCTTGGCATCAGCGGCCTTCGCCGCGTCGTCCAACGGCGAGAACGCCAGGCCGTTGAGCACGTCGCGGGTCTTGTCCTTCTCCTGGTCGGTGACGATGGCGCTGGAGTTCGCATGGTCGATCAGCTCGTCGGTCAGTGCGCGGGTGTAGCCGATTCCGGTGGCCAGCGGCGTGGCGGAGGCGTCCTTGATCGGCTTGACCATGCCCACGATCTTCAGCTGCTCCGCCGAGTCGAAGCGCTTTGCGATGGCGTCCGCGTCGTCGCCGATGTACGTGTAGTCGCCGTTCGCGTCCTTCACGTACTGGTCTGCGGCGGGTATCATGGCCAGCTTCTGCCCCATCGCCGTCGCGTAGTCGATCTTGCCGGTGGGTGTCTTGACCGTCTCGCCGTCGTTGATCTTGTTCATCATGTCGGTGTAGTCGCTGGCCTTGAGCAGGCCCAGCTCATACAGCGTGGTGAGCGGTACCTTGTTGTCGTCGTCAAGCACGAGCACGACCTGGTCCTTGCCGGTCGGCCATGCGCCCTTGACCACGCGGTAGTTGTCGGTGATGACCTTGCTGATGAGCTGATCGTCCTTCGCCCCCGGCATGATTTCATGGAACGAGTTGGGCGACGCGCTCGTGTCGGTCTTGCCGGTCAGCATCGTCATCTGCATGCTCGTCATGTCGGACATGCTCGACGACTGGCCCATCGAGCTCATCCGCGCAGCGTTCGATGTCGAATCGGACTTGGCACCGATGGTGACGCCGTTCGCGGTGGCCAGCGTGCCGTCGGGATCGTGGCTGAACACGGAGAACTTCACGTCGTACGTGTATTGGATGCCGGTTTCGCCGACATATTGGCGAACCTCGCTGTTGGGGTCGTCCAGATACTTCTTGAAATCGGTGAGGTTGTTCTTCGTGATGCTGCTCGTCAGGCTGGAGGTCTGCTTGATGCTGCGGTCGTCCGGGTAGATGCCGTCGTTCTTCGCCGATCTGCCTCCGGTCTCCTTGCCGCCCGCCTGGGCGCCCATGATGCTGGTCATGTCGAAGGTCTGCGAGTCGATGGTGATCGGATAGGCGGTCATCGTGTCGCGCTGTATGCTGTCGATGTACGCGTTGACGCCGGTGGAAACCGACAGGATCAGGGCGATGCCGATGATGCCGATAGACCCGGCAAACGAGGTGAGCAGCGTACGGCCCTTCTTGGTCCTCAGATTGTTGAAGCTCAGCGCGATGGACGTGGCGAGCGACATCGAGGCCTTGCCCAGCCTCTTGTGTACGGGTGCCTCGGACGCGCCCTCCTCGACCTCGTACGGGTCGGAATCGCTGCGGATCACGCCGTCGCGCAGCTGGACGGTTCTGGTGGCGTACTGCTCGGCGAGCTCGGGATTATGTGTGACCATGACCACCAGACGGTCCTTCGCCACCTCCTTGAGCAGGTTCATGATCTGCACGGACGTGTCGGAGTCGAGCGCTCCGGTCGGCTCGTCGGCCAGCACGATGTCCGGGTCGTTGACCAGGGCGCGGGCGATGGCGACGCGCTGCATCTGCCCGCCGGACAGCTGGTTCGGCTTCTTGTTGATGTGGTCGCCCAGCCCGACCTGTTCGAGGGCCTTGCGGGCACGCTCCCGCCGTTCGGTACGGGATACGCCGGAGATCGTCAGCGCGAGCTCCACGTTCGACAGAATCGTCTGGTGCGGAATCAGGTTGTAGCTTTGGAACACGAAGCCGATCGTGTGGTTGCGGTACGAATTCCAGTCACGGTCCTTGTACCGTTTGGTGGAGACCCCGTTGATGATCAGGTCGCCGCTGTCGTACCGGTCCAGGCCGCCGATGATGTTGAGCAGCGTGGTCTTGCCGGAACCCGACGGGCCCAATATCGCCACGAATTCGCTGTCGCGCAGGTTCAGGCTGACGTCATCCAACGCCTTCTGCACAAAATCGCCGGTCTTGTATTGCTTGGAAATCGACTTGATCTGCAGCACGATGCTCCCCTTATTACCCATGGGTGGTTCGTCGTATGTCTCCATGATTTGCGATATGACACCACTGTATCCGACCCGTTCCCCCAGCGCCTCGTGATTCACCGCAAGCATGGGGAATAAAACCGACAACAAACGACTTTGCGTCGCTTTGACATGACGGAACCGTGACGGCCCTCGCGCGTCAAGTGTGTGTATCAAGCATGCTTTGCGTTTTTTTAGCGCCCCCCTCAGCAGTTTTCCCATACAGTCGAAACCATGACAGGACTCACTACATCTGAAGTCGAAGAACGCCGCGCGCGAGGCGAGGGCGAAACCGGGGCGCGAAGCGTCACCAAATCGACAGGCGCGATACTGCGCGAGAACATCTGCACGCTGTTCAACGCACTGAACTTCGCTATAGCGATACTGCTGTTCGCGGTCGGCGCGTACTCCAACATGCTGTTCATCGCGATCATCATCCTCAACATCGTCATCGGCATCGTGCAGGAATTCAAGGCGAAGAAACTCGTCGACGAGCTGACGATCCTCAACCAGCCGCACGCGGTGGTGCTGCGCGACGGCAAGGAGACGACCATCGAGGCCGGCGACATCGTCAAGGACGATGTCATGGTGCTGGATTCCGGCAAGCAGATCTGCAACGACGCCGTGGTCATCGACGGCCGTCTGGAAGTCAACGAATCGCTGCTGACCGGCGAAAGCGACTCCATCGACAAGACCGCCGGCAGCGAGCTGTATTCCGGCAGTTCGGTGATTTCCGGCCGCGCGTACGCCCGTGTGACGCACGTCGGCGACGAGAACTACACGAATTCGCTGATCAACGAGGTGCGCCAGGAGAAGCGCGTGCACTCCGAGCTGCTGGATTCGATGCGCAAGGTCACCCGGTTCACCAGCTTCCTGATCATCCCGCTGGGCGTGCTGCTGTTCGTCGAGGCGATGTTCCTGCGGCACTCCGGCACGTACGACGCCGTGGTGTCGTCTGCCGCGGCGCTGCTCGGCATGCTGCCGAAGGGACTGGTGCTGCTGATCTCCGTGTCGCTGGCCACCGGCGTGATCCGCCTCGCGAAGGCCAAGATCCTCGTGCAGAACATCTATTCACTGGAGACGCTGGCGCATGTGGACGTGCTGTGCCTCGACAAGACCGGCACGCTGACGGACGGCAACATGAGCGTGGACCGGATCGTGCCGCTCGGCGAGCGCGGTGCCGCCGAGGATTCCGACGCGCTGCTGCGCGCCTACCTGGACGCCAGCGAGGACAACAACGTGACCATCGCGGCGCTGCGCGCCCATTTCGGTGCCGACGACTCCACCGCCGATGCCGGGCAGCCCGCGGCGCCCGCTGGTGACGGCCGTTTCGCCGCGCAGGCCATCATCCCGTTCTCATCGAAGCGCAAATGGGGCGCCATCACGATGCGCGCAGCGGCTGGCGCGGCAGACGCGCCTCGCCACGCGCAGGAGGGCGAGTCGGCCGCGACGGCGACCGGAACCGTGTTCCTGGGCGCCCCGGAGCGCATCCTTGGCGCGAACCTGCCCGATGAGGCGGCCGCGCTGATGGGTCAGGGACTGCGTCTGATCGCCGTCGGATACCTGCCCGGCGCGTGGACGGACGAGGAGCGTCTGCCGGATGCGCTGCAGCCGATGTTCCTGATCGCGCTGCGCGACAACATCCGCCCGCGGGCCAAGGAGACGCTGGCGTACTTCCGCGACCAGGGCGTCGACGTGAAGGTCATCTCCGGCGACCATCCCGACACCGTCGCCGCCGTCGCCCGGCAGGCCGGCCTGGAGCGTTGGCGTGACGTCATCGACATGACCTCGGTGCCGGCGGACGCCCCGGATTCCACGTTCAACGACGTCGCCGGCCGATACACGGTGTTCTCTCGCGTCACCCCCAAGCAGAAGCGCCAGCTGGTGCAGGCGATGCAGCGGGCCGGGCATCAGGTCGCGATGACCGGCGACGGCGTGAATGACCTGCTCGCCCTGCGCGAGGCCGACTGCTCGATCGCCATCGCCTCCGGGTCGGACGCCGCGCGCCAGATCTCGCAGGTCGTGCTGCTCGACTCCGATTTCACCTACCTGCCGCAGGTGGTGCTGGAGGGCCGCAAGGTCGTCAACAACGTGACCCGCACGGCCGCCGTGTTCTTCATCAAGACGATCTACTCGGTGCTGGTGTCGTTCTTCTGCCTGGCTTTGAACGTCCCGTTCCCGTTCATTCCGATCCAGATCACACTTGTCGACGCCTGCATCGAGGCGTGGCCGTCGTTCCTGACGATATTCGAATCGGACACGCGACGCATCCGCGGCCGGTTCCTGCCCACTGCGCTCGGCAAGGCGGCGCCGTTCGCGATCGCCGTCACCGGCATGATCATCGCATTCAGCCTCATCGCTCCGTTCGGCGAGACGCAGAACCGCACGGTCATGTTCGCGCTGCTGATCGCCGCGTCGATGGTCGCCGTGATCAAGAGCTGCGTGCCGTTCACGAAGATCCGCGTGTTCGTCTGCGTGACGATGGTGCTGGGCGCCCCGTTCGCGCTGCTCATCCTGCCGCACCTGTTCGAGGTGGTCGCGATGACCGGCCCGATGTGGGCATGGTTCGCGGTGGCGTTCGTGGTGATGATGGCCGTCACCGCCGCGATCATCGCGGCGCAGCGGGCATGGCTGCGGTCACGGCGCTGACCGGCGAGCGATTCCCCGTGATGCCGGCCGGCGTCCGGCCCGGAGCGATTCGGACATTCATGTTCGATGCGTTCCGGGCCGGGCACATGTGTTTTCCCTGACTGCGCGGTCACGGCAGAGAGCTGTTACAGTGAAGCCATGCAGATGATACGACACGCCGATATGAGCGATCTGGATGCGCTGGCAGCGCTCGAATCCGAATGCTTTCCGCCGGCGGAGGCGGCGAGCCGCGACGCCATCGCCGACCGGTTGCGCACATACGCCGACCATTTCTGGCTGCTGTTCGACGACGACCGGCTGACGGCGGCCATCAACGGCATGGTCACCGACGAGCCGGATCTGGTCGATGCCATGTATGCGGACACGTCCATGCATGACGAGCGCGGCGCGTGGCAGATGCTGTTCAGCGTGTGCACCGACCCCGGGAGCCGACGGGAGAGGCGGGCGAGCCGCCTCATGCGCTCCGTCATCGAAGACGCGCGCGATGCCGGGCGAGACGGCCTGGTGCTGACGTGCAAGGAACCCCTGATCGGCTTCTATGAGCGTTTCGGGTACCGGGACGAGGGCGTCTGCGGTTCCCGTCACGGCGGCGCGGCTTGGCATCAGATGCGTCTGGACTTTCGGCGGGAGCGGCAGCAGTCGTGTTGTCCACAGGGACGATAGACAGTATGCGGTTTCATTGTTTTTCCGTGAATCCCCGCAGGAGCTGTGTCGCCGAACGGCCGCAGCGGCGGTCTGGCAGCAGCAGCCGAGATCGGCCGGCCCCCCCCCCGAGTCTCGCGAGGTATGCATGCAATCGAACATATCCGATACCGCCGTAGCGCAGTCGAATTCCATGTCGAAGCGTGATCTGGTCCCGATCATCGTGATGATGGTCGGCAGCTTCACCGCCATCCTCAATCAGACGCTGATGACCTCGGCGCTGCCCCATCTGATGCACGATTTCGACATCACCAGCAACACTGCGCAATGGCTGAGCACCGTGTTCATGCTGACGAACGGTACCATGATCCCCATCAGCGCGTTCCTCGTCCAGAAGTTCACCACACGGCAGCTGTTCTTCTACGCGGTCGGCATGTTCCTGTTCGGCACGCTCGTGTGCACGGCGGCGCCCGGTTTCGGCGTCCTGCGCTGCGCCTCGATGGCGGCGCGACGGTCCTCAAGCAGTGCGACGATGTCGTCGATATGCTCCGGTTCGTCGGCCTCGAACGCGAAGAACCGCTTGAGGTCCTCGATGGACATGCCCGCGTGCTTGAAACAGCAGATCGTCCTCATGCGGTTGATATGACACTGGAGGTATATGCGCTGCCCGGCCGGCGTCCGGCCAACGTTGGTGAGCAGCCCCGCATCCTCGTAATACCGCAGCGTCGACGGCTCCATATGGAACATGTCGGCGACCTCGCGGATTGTGTATCGTTCCATGCTCGACATTGTAGCCGCGAGGATGACACGCCGGACGCCCTTGCGCTCAAGCCAACTTGAAGCGTGACAATGGAGACATCGGACCGATCGACGACACCTGGAGGCACCCATGTTCGAACCCACCGGCACCTACGCGCCCGCCACGACGCGCTACGACACCATGCTGTACAAGCGCTGCGGCGCCAGCGGCCTGAAGCTCCCGGCCATATCGCTGGGCTTCTGGCACAACTTCGGCGACATCACGCCCTACGACCAGATGAAGGCCCTGGTGCTCACCGCATTCGACCACGGCATCACGCACTTCGACCTGGCCAACAACTACGGCCCCGAACCCGGCGCCGCGGAGAAGAACGCGGGACGGCTGATCCGGCAATACCTCGCCGCCCACCGCGACGAACTGGTCATCAGCACCAAGGCCGGCTACGAGATGTGGTCGGGCCCGTACGGCGATTGGGGCAGCCGCAAATACCTGCTCGCCTCACTCGACCAGAGCCTGGAACGCCTGGGACTCGACTACGTCGACATCTTCTACCATCACCGTCCGGACCCCGAGACTCCTTTGGAGGAAACGATGGGCGCGCTCGCCCAGGCCGTCGCCAGCGGCAAGGCGCTCTATGTGGGCCTGTCGAACTACGACGGGCCACAGCTGGAGCGGGCGGCGACGATCCTCGATGAACTGCACGTGCCGTTCATCATCAACCAGAACAAATACAACATCTTCGACCGCACCGTCGAGCGCAACGGGCTCAAGGACACCGCCAAGCACCTGGGCAAGGGTCTCATCACGTTCTGCCCGCTCGCGCAGGGTCTGCTGACCGACCGGTATCTCAACGGCATCCCCGCGGATTCGCGCGTGGCGCACGATCCGCGCTTCCTGCACGCCGACGACGTGACGCGCGTCCACGGCCAGATCATGGCCCTGAACGAGATCGCCAAGCAGCGCGGGCAGACGCTCGCCGAGATGTCGCTCGCCTGGCTGCTGCACGACGACGCCGTGACCAGCGTGCTCGCCGGCGCATCCAAGCCGCAGCAAATCATCGACAACATCGGGGCGCTGAAGAACACGGACTTCAGCGACGAGGAGCTGAAAGCCATCGACGAGATCTCCATGCAGTGACGAATACCGCTGGAAGTCGCATCCGGAAACGGCTCCCAGCGTACCGGAAGGAAACGTACCGGCATATATTCATGCCAATCACAGCACAGCTTCCAGGATGGTGGAGTGATATGGAGGTTGTCGGCAAGAGCCGGCGAGGTCACTCAAGGTAACCCCACAATTGTCCCCCTCTCTCTTCTCCTTCTCACCCGGCCCTTTTGGGCCGGGTTTCCTTTTCTTCGGAGCCTGCGACACCGGAAAGCCGACGACGGCGAATCGTATCGCAATGGTGATGTACAGTAGTGAGTTCGCCACGACCATTACGAGGCGGCTTCATGCCGCCGGGAGGAGACACCGATGCTGCCCGACGGGACACTGCCCGACGATTATGTCGTACTGGATCTGGAAACCACCGGTGTCAGCTGGTATCGGGACACCATCATCGAGTTCGGAGCGGTGAAGGTCGTCGACCGCAAGCCCGTCGACACCTATCAGCAGTTGGTCAATCCGATGCGCAACCTCAATCCGTTCATCACGCAGCTGACCGGCATCACGCCGGACATGCTCGAACCGGCACCGACGCTGGACACCGTGCTGCCCGACTTCCTGCGCTGGTGCGGCGACGACGCGATGATCGGGCACAACATCATGCAGTTCGACATCAAGTTCATCGACCTGGCGGCGCAGCGCATCCTGCACCATGCGGTGCCGAACCGCATCATCGATACGTTGCAGATGAGCCGGAGCATGTACCCGCAGTACAACCGACACCGGCTGGTCGACCTGATCCAGCGTTTCGACATCGCCGACGTCGAGGAGCACCGCGCGCTGTCGGACGCCGAGCAGACACAGATGTGCTTCGAATACATGCGCGACGAGCAGCGTCGCAGAGACTGCTGAGAGCGGAGAGAGCTGACTGATGGCATTGGGCGTTGGCGCGCGGTCTCTGACGCCGCCCGCCAACGCTCAATGCCATCGGCGCAGTTTTCCGCTTCCGTCAGCGTTGATTCAGGGGGATGTAGGCGCGCTCCACCTCGCCGGTGTACACCTGACGCGGACGACCGATCTTCGTGTTCGGGTCGGCGAGCATCTCGCGGTACTGGGCGATCCATCCGGGGATGCGGCCAAGCGCGAACAGCGTGGTGAACATCGCCGGATCGAAACCGATCGCGCGGTATATCAGGCCGGTGTAGAAGTCGACATTCGGATACAAGTGACGTGACACGAAATACTCGTCGTTGAGCGCGATGTCCTCAAGCTCGACCGCGACGTCGAACAGGGCGCGCTCGTCGGCGGGAAGCTTGCGGGTGTCCTCACGCGCGATGATCTTCTCCAGATACAGGCGCGCGATCGCGGCACGCGGATCATACGACTTGTACACGCGATGCCCCAGGCCTGAGATGCGATGCCCCTCGGCCTTCGCGTCCTCCACGAACTGGCGGACGGACTTGCCGGAGTCGCGGATCGCCTTCAACTGACGCAACACGGCCTCGTTCGCGCCGCCATGCAACGGCCCGGACAGCGCGTTGATGCCGGCGGAGATCGCCGCATACAGGTTCGCGTGGGCGGAGCCGGCGATGCGGACCACCGACGTGGAGCAATTCTGCTCATGGTCGGCATGGATGATGAGCAGACGGCCGAGCGCGTGCACGTACAGCGGGTCGGAATCGAACCGCTCGTATGGCACGGCGAAGCACATGCGCAGGAAATCGTCGACGTAGCCGCGGGCGAGGTCCGGGTAGAGCATCGGCTCATCGCGGCGGCGCCGGAAAATGTAGCTGACCACCGTGCGCGCCTTCGCCATGATGATCTTCGCGGCCTCATCCAGCTGGTCGGAGTCGGTGATGTCGGTGGTGTCGGGGTAGAACGCCGCAAGCGCGTTCACCGCCGCAGCGAGCACGCTCATCGGATGGGCGGCACGGGGGAACGAGCCCATGAACGTGCGGAAATCCTCGCCCACCATGGTCTTGTGGTTGATGTCGCTGCAAAACCGGTCGTATTCCGCCTGCGTCGGCAGGTCGCCGTGTCGCAGCAGCCACGCGACCTCAAGGAAATCGGAATGCTCGCACAGCTGCTCGATGGGGTAGCCCCGGTAGCGCAGGATCGACCGATTGCCGTCTATGAACGTGATCTTCGATTCGCACTGCGCCGTGGTCAGGAAGCCGGGATCAAGCGTGACCCAGCCGTCGTTGCGCAGCTTGGAGACCACAATGCCATCCGGGCCGGCCGAAGCCTTGACGACCGGCAGCGTGTACTGATTCGAATCCACATGAAGTTCAGCTGTCGCCATGCACGCTCCTTAATCCCTTGATTGAGTCGTTCGAATTGTCAAGTCGTCGAAATTATCGAATTCGTCGTCCCGGTGCCTTGTATTGGACACACTATATTGCGTGCATGTTTCCACCAAAAACGCCGCTCCAGCACGTGGACATCATCACATGCCAAAGCGGCGACGGCATCGCCCGATACAGACCGTGGGCGATGGACGACCGGTTGCCGGTCAGTCGCGGGTGGTCAGGATGACCGGACCGTTCTCGGTGATGGCGATCGTGTGCTCGCTGTGGGCGCCACGCGACCCGTCCTCGGAACGCAGCGTCCAGCCGTCCTTGGGGTCCTGGTAGATCTCGTCGGTGGTCTTGAGGAACCACGGTTCGATGGCGATGACCAGACCCGGGCGCAGGCGGTAGCCGTGGCCGGCCTTGCCGTCGTTGGCGACGTGCGGGTCGCCGTGCATGATGTGGCCGACGCCATGGCCGCCGAATTCCAAGTTGATCGGGTAGCCGTACGAACGGGCGATGTCGCCGATGGTGGAGGACACGTCGCCCAGACGGTTGCCCGGACGGGCCGCGTCAATGCCGGCGGCGAGCGCCTCCTCAGTGCACTTGATGAGCTTGAGGTCGCTCGGGTCGGGGTCGTTGCCGACCACGAAGCTGATGGCGGAGTCGCCGACCCAGCCGTTGACGCTGATGGCCAGATCAAGGCTGACAAGGTCCCCGTCCTTGAGGTTGTAGTCGAACGGGATGCCATGCAGCACTGCGTCGTTGACCGACGTGCAGATGTAGTGTGCGAACGGGCCGGTGCCGAAGTCCGGCGCATAATCCACGTAGCACGATTCGGCGCCCTTGCGGTCGACGATCTTCTTGTGCACGTACTCGTCGATCTCCAGCAGGTTGGTGCCGACCTTCGTCATGGCCTTGAGTTCCTTGAGAATCTCGCCGACGAAACGACCGGCCGGCTTCATCTCCTCGATTTCCTTAGCGGTTTTCAGTTCGATCATGCAACCCAGCCTACTGTGCGGGGGTTACTTACGCCTCGGACGGCCGAACTTGAACGCGCGGACCATCGAGGAAACACCCATGACGATCAGCGCACATCCGCAGAAAATCACCAGGAACAGCATCGACGAGACCGGCGAGACCAGTACGACGAGACCGGCGATAATCGAGATGATCGCGTACAGCACCGCCCAGCCGGAGCTCGGCAGGCGCCATGATTCGGCGAGCGCCATCACGCCTTCCATCATCCAGCCGAGGCCAACCACCATCGTAATGAACACTGCGAGCGCCTGTCCGGACAGGGCCGCGTTCTTCAGCATGAGTACGCCGCCGACCGACAGCATTATGCCGATGAGGATGTCCAGGATGCGCCATCCGGCCGGCAGTCCCAATGTGACGATGGCGCTGACGATGCGGATCACGCCGGAGACCACGAAGTAGATGCCGAGTGCGACGGCCGCGACGCCGAGCGTCTTGCCGGGCCAGATCAGCAGCGCGACGCCGAGCACGATCGCCGCGACGCCGATGATGCCGTACAGGCCGCGGATCGCGTTCTTCGCCTTCTGCGGCAGCATCTCCTCGATCAGCCGGAACGGGCTGAAGTCCTCCCAGCCGCCCTGCCCTTGCTGCTGGCCGGGCTGCTGTTGGCCGAACGGCGGCTGGTAGGCGTAGGGCTGGCCGTACGGGCGGCCTGGCTGGTCGGATGCGGTGCCTGGCTGCGTCTGGTATTGGCCGGATGCGGTGCCGTCCTGCGGCGCTCCCCCGTACGGGTATTGCTGGCCCGCAGGCTGGCCTTGAGGCGCGTAGGCTCCGTATTCCGGCTCTCCGGCACGGCCGGCCTGTTCGTTCCCGCCGGGCTGTCCGCCGTCACCGCGCCCGCTGTCGCCATGTCCGTCGCTGTGCGGGAAAGGCGCCATCGTATGTGCTCATCATGACTCCTTCACCATTCATGCGGCCTGCCGTCAACCGTGTGCGGGCATCCGAAGCGGGCCACTTCGATATCGTCACCGTCACCACCATATTCTAGACAAGTTGTCCAATTCATGCCATCAACACAACCCGCCGTTCCGTCCAATACCTTGCGTGTCGTTCGCTATGGGAAAAGACGGGCCGCGGAAGGTCAGAAGGAACGTCACCGAACCCGGATAGTATGAGACCATGACCACAGATTTGACGTCCGGCCTCGATACGGCCGCTTTTTCCTCTGTTATCAAACCATCCGACGATCTGTTCCGTTTCGTCAACGGCCCTTGGATCGACACGTACCGGCTGCCTGACGACAAGGCGCGCTACGGTTCCTTCGACAAGCTCGCGGAAGACGCCGAGAGCCAGATCCGCGACATCCTGGAGGACGAGGACCGCCCCGCAGCCAAGTCGCAGGCGCTGTACCGCTCGTTCATGGACACCGACGCCATCGAGGCGGCCGGTGCCACGCCGATCAGGCCCGCCCTCGACGCCATCGACCACGCCGCCGACAAGGCGGCGCTGACCCGCGCCATCGGAGCCCTCAAGCCCATCGACATGGGGCCGGACGTCTTCGACATCGCCGTATTCGGCGACCCCAAGAACCCCGGCACGAACGTCGTGCACCTCGAACAGTCCGGCATCGGCCTGCCCGACGAAGCCTACTACCGCGAGGACCACTACGCCCCGATCCGCGAAGCCTACGTCGACATGGTCGCCAAGCAGCTGCGTCTGGCCGGCTACGGCGACGAGGAGACCACCCGCGCACAGGCGGACCGCTTCCTCGATGTCGAGACCCGCATCGCCGCGAACCACTGGGACAACGTCGCCACGCGCGACTCGCAGAAGACCTACAACCCGACCGATCTCGCCACGCTGAGCGACGAATTGGCCCACTTCGACATCGCGGCGTGGGCCGACGCCTGGCAGGGCGCCTACGACGCCACGCCGGCGGCGAAGACCCAGCCGGTGGACCTGACGGCCGCGCTGCAGCACACCATCGTCCACGAGCCCAGCTTCCTCAAGGGCTTCGACGCCTTCTGGAACAACGCTGACCTTGACGACCTCAAGCTGTGGGCCCGCGTGCACGTCATCATCGGCACCGCGAGCCTGCTCAGCCACGACTACGACGCCGCCAACTTCGACTTCTACGGCAAAGTGCTGTCCGGCACCACCCAGCAGCGCGACCGCTGGCGTCGCGGTGTCTCCTTGGTCAACGGCGTTTGCGGCGAGGACGTCGGCCGCGAATACGTCAAGCGTCACTTCCCCGAAAGCTCCAAGCAGCGTATGGGGCATCTGGTCGACAACCTGATCGACGCCTACCGCGTGTCGATCACCAACAGCGACTGGCTCGGCGAGGAGACCAAGGCCAAGGCGCTGGAGAAGCTGTCGAAGTTCACGCCGATGATCGGCTACACCGAGCGTTGGCGCGACTACACCGCGTTCGACGTGCATGCCGACGCCGGTCTGGTGGCGAACATGCAGGCCGCGGCGCTCTACGAGTGGGGCTTCCAGCTGTCCAAGGCCGGCAAGCCGGTCGACAAGGGCGAGTGGCTGATGAACCCGCAGACCGTGAACGCCTACTACGAGCCGAGCATGAACGTCATCGTGTTCCCGGCGGCCATTCTGCAGCCTCCTTTCTTCAACCCGGATGCCGAGGACGCCGCGAACTACGGCGGCATCGGCGCGGTGATCGGTCACGAGATCGGCCACGGCTTCGACGACCAGGGCGCACAGTACGACGGTGACGGCGTGCTCAACGACTGGTGGACGGCCGACGACAAGGCCAACTTCGAGAAGCGCACGAAGGCGCTCATCGAGCAGTACAACGCCTTCGTGCCTACGCAGCTGGACGAGAAGTACGCCGACGAGCCGGACAAGGCGCCGCACGTCAACGGAGCGCTGACCATCGGCGAGAACATCGGCGACCTCGGCGGCGTGAACATCGCGCTGAAGGCCTACGCGTTCGCGCTCGACGAGGCCGCGGGACGCGACAAGGACGGCTCCGCGAAGGCTATCGAGGAGTCGCTGTCCGCGGCCCCGGTGATGGACGGATGGACCGGTCTGCAGCGTTTCTTCCTGAGCTACGCCTCGATCTGGCGCTCGAAGAACCGTGACGAGCTCGCCGAGAAATACCTGCAGATCGACCCGCACTCCCCCGCCGAATGCCGCACGAACGGCATCGTGCGCAACGTGGACCTGTTCTACCGTGCGTTTGATGTGACGCCCGACAGCGCCATGTGGCTCGACCCCGATAAGCGCGTACGCATCTGGTAATCCGTTGCCGGCAGGCAGGCTGAACCGCGCCTGCCTGCCGGCAAATCATCAGAATTCGGCTTCTCCCGCCGGCCGCATGTCCCCGGTCGTCGACTCATCGAGCGGCGATTCGGCGAATCCCGAACCGAACTCCTGCGCCTGTGAGGTCTCCTGCGTCTGTGAGGCCTGCGGATTATCGGTCGGGGTTTCTTCGCCCAGATTATCGAACGTCACCGGCGTTGGATGCACCGGGCGCGCATCCGCCTGCTGTCCCGCGCCCGCCGTTGCCGTGCCGCCGCCCGGCGATGGCGGCAGGCCGGGATTCGCCGGCGTGCCGTTCCCCTGCGCCGGGGCGTCACGATCCGATTTCTGGAACTTCTTCAGTTCCGACACCCCGTAATTGATGTCGTGGCCGATATTGGTGGCCTCCACAACGATGCGGGAGCGCCTCTCATCGTTCTGGGTCGTCCATTCCTCCGTGCTGAGCACACCGGTCACGATCGCCGCCTCCCCCACGTGCAATGACATGCGAGCGTTGGACGCGAGCGTCCTGAACGCCTTCACGGTAATCCATGTGGTCGGCAGGTTGCGCCATTCGCCGGTTCCGCCATCCCGGTACCGCCGCGTGCTGCCCATCCGAAACGAGCATCCCTCGACTCCCCCGCTGCGCCCGAACGGCACCGGCATCGATCCGACGAACCCGGTGATGGTCACCGTCCCCTGTTGTATGGCCATGTCGGACTCCTTTCCTTCCCTGTACTGACGTTGGACCGCCGATCCCCCTTCGGCGGTGTACTCACTATCGCAGATTTCCCGCCGGCATCACATGGTTTTCGGACAATGTGGTCGAAGGCTACCCCTTTGGCGTGTTGTGGACAGCATGTGGATAGAAAACCGGTTATCCACAATCACGCCGTCAATGCCCGGCTCATTCATGACCGGCTATGCTGGGTTCGGTATCGCAGACGAACAGCAAGGAGAATTCATGGGCAAACCGCCATGGATGCGACAGACCCGTGTCACCGCCGACGGGGAAACCGAATTCCACGACACCGGCTTCCCCACCAGTTTCCTGTCCATATTCATCGGCCTGAGTATGCCGAGGAATCCCCGCAAAGCGTTCTCGATGCACCGGGCCGTATGGTGGACGGTCGCCTGGCTGGCACTGTTCGCGGCGTTCACCGCCATACAGGCATGGTATACATTCCAGACCCGTGACAGCGCGCGGATGGGGGAATGGTATCTGCACATGTTCGGCATCACCCTGGCGGGCGACTGGTGGCCGATCGCGGTTCTGCCCGTGCTGTTTGGCCCCGGGGGCGTCGTGTTATGGATATTGGGCGGCGTCTTCAACAATCGGCCCTGGATCGTCGCCATCGCCAATGTTCTCGTCCTGCAATTCATCATCAGCGCATTGGGCGCTTCCATCGGACACTTCGCCATGTTTCTGACGTTCGGTCCGCATGTGCCGGGACTGACCGATTCGACCACCGGCCGCGCAGCAGAGCAGCTGTATGTCTCCAGCTCACCGCAGACATGGATTCCCGGTCTCATCACCGCCGGCATCGCCCTGACGCTTGCCGTAATCATGGCCGCTGTCACTGGGGCGAGCAGCGCAAGGCAGAACGGCACGGCGATGAATCGTCTGCGCATCATCGCGTACGTCTTATCCTGCCTGGGATTCGTCGCATTGCTCATAGCAATCTGCATAGTGCTTGCATTTCTGCGCAACAAGCAGACCAACATCCTGCTGGCGGTATTGGCGTTCCTGACGCTGATCGCATGGATTCCCGGAGAAATGAAGTCGATACGCCGCTGCGTCGCGGAACAACGTGATGCTTCATGGCAGTGCGTCGCGGGCAGCTTCCTGGCATTGGACCTGATATTCGTGCCGATGCTAGCCGCCACCGCCCTCACCTCATGGTGACAGACATGCGCCAGTCGGGCCCCCATCCTGCGAAAGTCCCATCCGAGCATGCGTAAACGGGACTTTCGCTGGGTGAAGAAGGAATAAAACGCAGAAGTGGGGGGTCTTTCGCATGAAAGACCCCCCACTTCGAGCGATCAGGAGAAGCAGCCGGACTACTTGCCGAGCAGCGTGTCCAGACGCGACGCCAGCGTCTGCGCAGCGTCGGCGACCGGCACGGCGACGGAATCGGAGCTGTCACGGTTGCGGATCTCGATTGTTCCGTTATTCACGGTGTCACGGCCGGCGACTGCAATCAGCGGCACGCCGATCAGCTCGGCGTCCTTGAACTTGACGCCCGGGGAGACCTTCTTGCGGTCGTCGTAGATGACCTCGATGCCGCGCTCCTCCAGTTCTGCGACCAGCTTCTCGGCCGCGTCGAACGCCGCCGCATCCTTGCCGGTGGCGACGACGTGCACCTGGGCGGGCGCGATGACGGCCGGCCATGCCAGACCGCGCTCGTCATGATGCGTCTCAGCGATGCAGGCGAGCACGCGGGAGACACCGATGCCGTAGCAGCCCATCCACACGGGCACAGTCTTGCCGTTCTGGTCGAGCACCTTGAGGTCAAGCGCCTTGGAGTACTTGAGGCCAAGCTGGAACACCTGGCCAATCTCCACGCCGCGCTCGAAGCTCAGCGGGCCGGAACCATCCGGGCTCATGTCGCCATGACGCACCTCGACCGCCTCGACAGTGCCGTCGGCCTTGAAATCACGGCCGTACACGGCGTGGAAGCGGTGCTTGCCCGCCTCGTCGCCGCCGATGATCCACTCAGTGCCCTCAGCCACGTGCGCGTCGATGAAGAAGCGCACCGGTTCGGCGACGCCCGCGGCCTCGCCCTGCTTGCCGAAGACCATCGGCCCCATGTAGCCGGCCACCATCTCGGGATGGGCCTTGAGATCGTCCTCGGTGGATTCCTCCAGCTCGGCGGGCGCGAACTGCGCCTCAAGACGCTTCATATCGACCTGACGGTCACCGGGCAGCGCCACGGCGATGACCTCGCGCCACGGCCCCTCATGATCATCGTCCTCGGGGTGCAGCACAGTCACGGCCACGGTCTTCAACGTGTCGGCGGCAGTCCATTCGCGGCCGTCCTCACGCGGGTACAGACGGTTGGCGGTGGCGACCAGATCCTCGATGGTCTTGGAATCCGGGGTTTCACGGCTTTCCATCGCGGGCACGGCGGAGCTGTCCACGGCCGGCAGCTCTGGGGTGGTCAGCGCCTCGACGTTCCACGCCTTGCCGGAGGGCGCCAGCGCGAACGTGTCCTCGCCAATCGCCATGGGAGCCAGGAACTCCTCGGACGCGGAACCACCCATCGGGCCGGACATCGCGAACACGGGCACGTACTTCAGGTCGAGACGCTGGAAGATGCGCTCGTAGGCGCCGCGCTCGTCGTAGTACGCCTTCTTCATGCCCTCCTCGTCGATGGTGAACGAGTAAGCGTCCTTCATGATGAACTCGCGGCCGCGGATCAGGCCCGCGCGCGGGCGGAACTCGTCGCGGTACTTGGTCTGGATCTGGTAGAGCGTGACTGGCAGGTCCTTGTACGAGGAGTACATATCCTTGACCAGCAGCGTGAACATTTCCTCATGCGTGGGGGCGAGCAGGTAGTCGGCCTCGTGACGGTCCTTCAGACGGAACAGGTTCTCGCCGTATTCCTCCCAGCGGTGGGTGGCCTCATACGGCTCGCGCGGCAGCAGCGCCGGGAAGTGGACCTCCTGGGCGCCGATGCCGTCGATCTCCTCGCGGACGATGGCCTCGATCTTGTTGAGGACCTTCAGACCCAGCGGCAGCCAGGTCCAGATACCAGGAGCCGCCTTGCGCACATAGCCGGCGCGCAGCAGCAGTTTCGCCGAATCGGTGTCGGCGTCGGCGGGATCCTCGCGCAGCGTGCGCAGGAACATGGTGGACATTCGAAGTGCTTTGGAACTCATGGGTTCCAAGGTATTCGCGTTCGGGGACATTGCGGGCCCGGTTCAGTTCGGCAAACCCGCAGTATTGAAAAAGGCCACCCACCCGGAGCTCACCGAGCGAGCGGCCTTCGTATTGGCCTCGCAGCCGTGCCGCGCTTACCGCGTCATCCGGCGCAGCCGTTCGAGGGTAATGCCGGCCGCCAGCATGGCCATCGCCAGGACGGTCACCAGCGACATGTCGATACCGGTATGGGCCAGCGAATCGGCCGCGGACGTCTTACCCCCGGCAACTACGCCCGTGTTCGCGCCCGGCTTGGCGGAAGACGAGCCACCCGACGTGCCACCCGGCACGGTACCGGGCTTGTTCTGCTCATTGCCGCCCGGCGCGGTGCTGTTCGGTCTGGGCTGCGTGACGATAGCACTGCGGGCGGTTCATCAGAAAGGCCGTCAACCGTTGCGCGCATGGTCCCTGTACGCCTCTTTCTCTTTGCCCGTGTCGCTGATTGCTGTGCGACCTGCCGATGCTGCCGAGATACATGTCCGAAGCCGTCAGCGTGGCTGTCTTCACTATGCTCGCGGGAGCCGCCTGTCTTATCGGCCCGGGCAATATGTCGCCGAGCGCATCATCGTCGCCTTCATCAGCGCTTTGAGCCTTACCGTCATCGCGATCTCCGATTTCAGCAATCGCATGGTTGAGAAAAACCTCGTGGCGATTGCCGCATATGTGCTGCTGCCGGCATTGGCCGCCACCGCATGGCTGCGTACATGCCATCCGATGGCCGACAGCGCGACCCGCAACCTGCGCTGGATATTCGGTGCCGCCGCGCGCTACGAGGCAAGCCTCAAATCGGTGCAATCGCTCGGAAAACGCATCTCACAGCTGCGCTAGCGCACCGCTACCCGGCGAAAGTCCCATCAGCACCATCTCAAATGGGACTTTCGCGGGATTGATGCCTTCCTCCGCCCAATAACAGTCCCATATCCGAAAGCAGCTACCACTAGAACAGCTCGGCTTGTTCGAATTCGCCAGCAGGCTCGTCCTCGTGAGGCGTTTGCGGCCGGAACGCAGCCACGCCCTCGTCGCCCAGCCGCGCGCTGGCGGCCTGTGACCTGCCGCGCAAATCGCCGTCGAGCATCACTGCATCCGCCGAAACCGCGAACATGCGCTCGTTGACGCCGGCAAGATACAATCCGCCCATGCGTTCCACACGCGAGAGCGCCACATATCCCATGCCGGGCGCGAACGTGCGGCTCAGATCCATCACCGCCCGGTCGAGGGTCATCCCCTGCGACTTGTGGATGGTGATCGCCCATGCGCATCGCAACGGCACCTGCGCCACGGACGCCATCACCGTGTCGCCGTCCATCATCTCCCACGTGGCCTGCTTCATCGTGACGATGTTGCCGTTCTCGAATTCCACGATGGGCCAACCGCCCTTGTTCTCGTTGGCGAAGCCGCGCACGGTACCGAGCGAACCGTTGACATACTGGTGGTCGGCGTCGTTGCGCAGTGCCATGACGGCGGCACCGGTCTTGAGCACGAGGCACTCCGGCGCCAGCATGTTGCGCTTGAGCCGTTCGACCAGGTGGGCCGGCCCCATCTGCTCGGCATGGAACTCGTGCGGCTCCTCGCCTATCCGCGCGAGCCTGGAATCGTTGAGATTATCGGCCTGCCGGTTGACGGGGAACAGGTGGACCGCCACCTCGCCCGGCTTCGGTGTCACACCGAGCCGCGTGACGAGCGCGTCACGGTCATCCTGATCCACGCATCCGGCGCGGATGTCGGTGAGCACGTGCAGCAGCCGGCCGTCGTCCTGACGATGCTGCTCGGTCAGATAGCAGATGACCGGCGCGAGTTCGCCCCACACCAGCGATTCGGTGACGAATCCTTCCGGATTGAGTCCGGCCTTCGCGTACCGTTCACGGGACGCCACGAAATCCGGGCCGGGCGGCAGCACGTCGCGGTCGCGCCCGGACACGGAGACCGGCGGCAGCTGGAAGAAGTCGCCGGACAGTACCACTTGCAATCCGCCGAACGGCCGAGGATCATGCCGCACTTCACGGCACACCTGATCGACCATGTCGAACAGCCAAGCGTGCATCATCGACACCTCGTCGATGATGAGCACGTCGGCCGCCTGTATCTTGCGCCGACGACGGGTCTTGATGGTCTTCAGCAGATTTGGCGTCAGCACGTTGGCGAGTCCGACGCCGCTCCACGAGTGGATGGTCTGGCCGTCGATATGCGTGGCGGCGATGCCCGTTGACGCGGTGACGGCCACGTTCGCGCCGTCTGCGCGCGCCTGCCGGATGAACTCGTTCAGCACGTACGTCTTTCCTGCGCCGGGCGCACCCGTCAGGAACACGTTCGCGCCGGCGTTCAGAATCGCGAGCGCCTCAGACTGCCGCATATGCCCTCCTTAAGCTCATGCATCATGCACGATCCGCGCGCCCTGGCGTATGACATCGCTCGCCCGCGGGCTCAGACCAGCCGGCGGACCACCTGCAGCACGCCGTGCTCGGTGTTGGCCGGCGCGATGTACCGCGCCGCGCGTTTCAGATCCGGATGCGCGTTGGCCATGGCGAACGACCATTCGCCGGCGTCGAGCATCTGCAAATCGTTGAGATAGTCGCCGAACACCGCCGTCTGCGCGGGCGTGACGCCGAGATGCCGCTGCAGCGCGACGACACCCTGCCGCTTGTCGGTTCCGGGATTCATGATATCGACCCAGTGCGCTCCGGATACCACCACCTGATGGGTGCGTTCCACATCGCCCAGCAGGTCCGCGGCCATGCCTTGCGCGTCGCCGAAATCGAAGATCGCCAGTTTGAGCACGGTTTCGTCCTCGGTCTCCAGCACCTCGTGCAGGTCGTCCACGATGCGCAGCGCCTTGTAGTATTTGGAGCATTCCTCGACGAACGGCCTGTCCTGCCGCTGGATGTACGCCGTGTTCAGACCGCATATCACGAGTCCGATGTCATGCGAGCCCGACGCCACCGCGGCGTCCACCAGATCGATCAGCGTACGCGTGATGTCCCAGCTCACCCCGTGCACGTCGATGACGTTGTCGTCGGCGACCACGACGTTGCCGTTCTCCGCGATATACGACATGGCGCCGTCGACGCGGTCCGCGAACATGGATCGCAGCGTGGCGAGCTGGCGGCCGGAAGCCGGCACGAACTCGACACCCTTGGCGTGCAGCTCGTCGAGCAGCGGCCAGAAGTCATCGGGGATGTTGCTGTCGCCGTCCAGCAGCGTGCCATCCATGTCCGCCACGATCAGGCGGATGTCGCGCGGCTTGTCGCAGATGGCGGTCCAATCGTTCGCGGTCATGGTGTCGTTCCTCTCAGTCGTGTGCGTGACGTTTTCTGTTTTTCGAGACCGGCCGTCTACTTATTCAGCAGGCTGGTGGCGACGATCTGGTCGGCGATGGCCTTCGACTCGGCCTCGTTCGGCCCGGGAGCCGGCGCCATGAACGCCTGACGGTAGTAGCGAAGCTCGTCCAGCGACTCGATGATGTCGGCGAGGGCGCGGTGCCCGCCGTTCTTGGCGGGGCGGTTCTCATACACCGCGGGGTACCAGCGGCGCGCGAGCTCCTTCAGCGTGCTCACGTCCACGCTGCGGTAGTGCAGATGGCTCATGAGACCCGGCATGTAATGGTCGAGGAATTTCTTGTCGGAGCCGATGGTGTTGCCCGCGAGCAGCGGCCTGACTCCGTCCGGCGTGAACCGCAGCACGTATTCGGTGACCTTGCGTTCCGCCTCTTCGAGGCTCAGGCCGTGCTCCCATTCGTTGATGAGCCCGGAACGGGTGTGCATGGCGCGCACGAAGTCGTTCATGTGCGCGACGGCGGCGTCGGACGGCTTGATGACGTAGTCCACGCCTTCGTCCAACACGTTGAGGTCGAAATCGGTAGGCACCACTGACACCTCGACGAGCTCGTCGCCACCGAAGATGTCAAGTCCCGTCATCTCGCAATCAATCCAGATCAGGCGCGAATCCTTCGCGCTGTACGTTTCCGCATCATGGCTGTCGACCATCGCAAGCCGCCTTTCCTGCTGTGTTTTCCTAGGGAACGTTACAGGCTATAGCAGACCGGGGACGCGCCGTCAGGCCAGCGGGAAAGAGAGCAGCATCGTAGTGCCGGACGGGGACGAGGACTCCACCGCGACCGAGCCCCCCATACCGGTTCGCCACGTCACGGGCGAGCGCGAGGCCGAGCCCGTACCCTTGGTGCGCGGTGCCGTCATCGTCCCGGGCGAAGCGGCGGAACAGTCGTTCGGGATCGCCGCCGATGCCCGGTCCATGGTCGGACACGCGGATCTGCGCCCATTTGCGATGACGCGCACACCCGAGCAACACAGCCCTGCCGTCCGGATCCTTGATGATGCCGGAGTGCGGCTTGAGCACGCCCAGTCGCCCACCACCACGCTGGCCGTCTGGGCGTTGAACCCCCGCAGCAGCGCGCGCAACCGGTCCTGCAGTTCAATGAAGTGGAACGGCTTGGTCAGGTAGTCGTTCACGCCGCAGTCCAGCCCTTCCACGATGTCGTCCACCTGCGCGAGCGCGGTCAGCATCAGCGCAGGTGTAGTGACGCCGGAGCCGCGCAGGGTGCGAATCAAATCCAGCCCGTCGCCGTCGGGCAGCCGGCGGTCGACGATCAGCGCGTCATGCTCTTGCCCTATCCAATTATGACCCCGCTAAAGCGCCGCTAAGAAGACACGCGGGCACGACGGAAGCTTGGTGTCGCGGCACGACATGACCCGCCGCTTCGGGGGAAACGGGACGGATATAATCTTGGACATTCGGGACGCGGCCGGCCGCGCGCCATTACGGCAGCGCAGGAACGGCAGCGGTACATGCATACGGCCAGGAGGACTACATGGCAGAGGAAACGCAATCTATCACGACGCGGCACGACGCCGAGATCGACCCGGCACTGTGGTGGCGGCAGGCCGTGGTCTACCAGGTCTACCCGCGCAGCTTCCAGGACACCACCGGCTCCGGTCTGGGCGACATCAATGGCATCACCGGGCGGATCCCCTATCTGCGGCAGCTGGGCGTCGACGCGATCTGGCTGTCGCCCTTCTACCCGAGCGAACTCGCGGACGGCGGCTACGACGTGGCCGACTACCGTGACGTGGATCCGAAGCTCGGCTCGATGGACGACTTCGACCGGCTGGCCGCCGCCGCGCATGCGGCAGACATCAAAGTGGTGGTGGACATCGTGCCCAACCACAGCTCCCACCTGCACCCCTGGTTCCGTCAGGCGCTGGCGGACGGCCCCGGCTCCCCTGCGCGCGACCGGTACATCTTCCGCGACGGCAAGGGCCCGAACGGTGACGAGCCGCCGACCCGCTGGCAGAACCATTTCGGAGGTCCGGCATGGACGCGCGTGGACGACGGCCAATGGTACCTGCACATGTTCACCAAGGAGCAGCCCGACTGGAACTGGAGGAACCCGGACGTGTGCGCCGATTTCCTTGAGACGCTGCGTTTCTGGTGCGATCACGGCGTGGACGGGTTCCGCATCGATGTGGCGCACGGGCTCGCCAAGGACCTCGACCGCGACGACCTCGACGACTACGTGGTGATGAGCACGAACGACATGCCCGCGGACGGATCCCACCCAGTGCTCGACCGCGACAAGGTGCACGACATCTACCGTGAGTGGCGCCGCGAGGTGTTCAACCGCTACGATCCCCCGCGCTTCGCGGTCGCCGAGGCATGGGTCCGGCCGGAACGCCAGTACCTGTACGCGTCACCGGATGAACTGGGGCAGGTGTTCAACTTCGAGTTCGCCAAGGCGGATTGGACCTTCGACGCGATGAGCAAAGCCATCGACGAGGGGCTGGCGTGCGCCGAGAGGTCGGGCTCGACGTCCACCTGGGTGATGAGCAACCATGATGTGCCGCGCCACGCCACGCGTTACGCGCTGCCGCAAGTGCCGACCGGCGAATACCATCAGATCGCCAACGACTGGCTGCTGCGTGACGGCACCACCTATATTGAGGATCGCCAGGCCGGCGCATTGCGGGCACGCGCCGCACTGATGCTCGAAATGGCGCTGCCCGGCTCGGCCTACGTGTATCAGGGCGAGGAGCTGGGCCTGTTCGAGGTGGCGGATATTCCATGGGACCGCATCGAGGATCCCTCCGGCCTGCGCACCTCGCGGGCGCAGTCCACCAAGGGCCGTGACGGCTGCCGCGTGCCGCTGCCCTGGGTCGCGTCCGACGTGCCCGAGACGTACACGTCCGACAAGAGGCACGTCCATGCCGGCTCGTTCGGGTTCTCCCCTGCCGTCAGTGACGCCGAACCACACCTCCCGCAGCCCGCGTGGTTCAAGGATTTCGCCATGGACATCCAGGACGCCGACGACGGCTCCATGCTGAACTTCTATCGTCGCGTGCTGCGGCTGCGTCACGAGATGCAGACTCCGGACACCAGTTGCACGTTGCTTCCCGAGAACCGTCCGAGCGGCATGCGCGACGGCGCCGACGGCCAGCCCGGCGGCGTGATCGCCTACCGTCGTGCCAACGGTTGGGCGAATCTGACGAATTTCGGCGCCACACCGGTTTCGCTGCCCAACGGCGAGGTGCTGCTCTCGTCCGCGCCGCTCACCGATGACGGCCGGCTGCCGCAGGATACGTCCGTCTGGATGCGGCTGCGGTAGGCCTGCCCGCGCCCGCCACGACGCGGGCGGCGGAGCCGATTCGACGCGGTCGGGCCTATATGCAAGATGGCGGGCTCCCCTCGCAAATCGTGAGGGGAGCCCGCCATCATATTCATATGAGCCGAATCCTATGAACCGATCGGCATCGGCCTATCAGTTGTGGAAGCCGGTGTAGTTCGGCGCTTCGGTGGTCATCACGATGTCGTGCGGATGCGACTCGCGCAGGCCGGCGTCGGTGATGCGAATGAAGCGGCCCTTCTCCTGCAGTTCGGCGATGTTGTGCGCGCCCACATAGAACATGGACTGGTGCAGGCCGCCGATCAGCTGGTACAGCACGGCGTTCAGCGGCCCGCGGTACGGCACCTCGCCCTCGACGCCTTCCGGAACGACCTTGTCGTTGGAGGTGACGTCGGCCTGGAAGTAACGGTCCTTGGAGTAGGACTTCTTGCCGCGCGGGGCCATGGCACCCAGCGAGCCCATGCCGCGGTACAGCTTGTACTGCTTGCCGTGCAGCAGGACCTTCTCGCCCGGAGCCTCCTCGCAGCCGGCCAGCGTGCCGCCGAGCATGACGGTGTTGGCACCGGCGACGAGCGCCTTGGCGATGTCTCCGGAGTAGTGGATGCCACCGTCGGCGATGCACGGCACGCCGGCGGCCTTGCAGGCCTGGGCGGCGTCATAGACGGCGGTGAGCTGCGGGACGCCGACACCGGCGACCACGCGGGTGGTGCAGATGGAGCCGGGGCCGACACCGATCTTGACGGCGTCGACGCCCGCGTCGATCATGGCCTGGGCGCCGGAACGGGTGGCGATGTTGCCGCCGATGACCTGCACGCCGCGGAAGGCGGGGTCGCGCTTGATGCGGCTGATCATGTCGAGCGCCAGACGGGCCTCGCCGTTGGCGGTGTCGACGACGAGCACATCGACGCCGGCCTCCATCAGAGCGGAGGCGCGCTGCCAGGCGTCGCCGAGGAAGCCGATGCCGGCGGCCACGCGCAGACGTCCCTGCTCGTCCTTGGTGGCATCCGGGTACTGCTCGGTCTTGACGAAGTCCTTGACGGTAATCAGGCCGGCGAGCTTGCCGTTGTCGTCGATCAGCGGCAGCTTCTCGACCTTGTGCTGGGCGAGCAGACGGTGGGCGTCATCCTTGGAGATGTTCGCCGGACCAGTGATGAGGTTCTCCTTGGTCATCACGTCCTTGACCTTGAGGTGGTCGTAGTCTTCGGACGGGATGAAGCGCATGTCGCGGTTGGTGATGATGCCGACGAGGCGGTTCTCCTTGTCAACGACCGGCAGGCCGGAGATGTGGAACTTGCCGCACAGCTTGTCGAGGTCGGCGAGCGTGACGTCCGGGTTGACGGTCAGCGGGTCGGTGATCATACCGGACTCGGAGCGCTTGACCACATCGACCTGGGCCGCCTGGTCGTCGATCGACAGGTTGCGGTGCAGCACGCCGATACCGCCGTTGCGGGCCATGGCGATGGCCATCTCGGATTCGGTGACGGTATCCATCGCCGCGGAGATCGTCGGAACCTTCATGGTGATCTCACGGGTCAGATGGGTGGTGGTGTCGACTTCGGAGGGAATCACGTCCGTCTCGTTCGGCAGCAGCAGCACATCGTCATACGCGAGGCCCAGCTTGGAGAAAATCGGGGGGACAGGAGCATAGGATTGCATATTCGCTTCAGAATTTGTAGCCATGTATTCACTATATGAGCGTAATGCGACGAATGCGACACGAACATGGTCTCGAACATCATCATCGGCAGGTCACGGGCGCCGTTTTTTCCCGTCACCGCTTTCGTCAAACGAATGACGTGCCCGTCGCCGCGCGGATGCATACGACTGGTTCTCCGCGGCAATCTCCGGCAGGCGACGCTTCAGATACGGGTACATCGTCGCCACCGTCAGCAACACCACGGCGATGACGAAGCCGATGAGCACATAATGGACCTTGAAGAACAACGTCATGATCGAGCCGACCGCGATCAGAGCCGCCCACCCCCACAGAATCAGCACCGCTCCCTGCACGGTGTGGCCGATGCGCAGCATGCGGTGATGCAGATGCATACGGTCCGGGTGCATCGGCGACTGCCCGTGGCTGAGTCGGCGCACGATCGCCAGACACATGTCCAGCACTGGCAGGAACAGCACCAGAATCGGCAGCAGGATCGGCATGAACACCGGCAGGTACACGCTGGCATGAATCGACGCCGGATCCAGACGGCCGGTCATCACGATTGACGCGCAGGTGATGAGATACCCGAGCAGCATCGAGCCGGAGTCGCCCATGAACAGCTTGGCCGGATGCCAGTTGTGCAGGATGAACCCGATGCAGATGCCGACCATCGCCACGTCGATCAGCGTCGCCATCGAGGCGTAGGACGGCGAATTGCGCGCGATGATGTAGGAGTACGCGGCGAACGCGACGCCGCCGATGGCGACGATGCCCGCCGCGAGGCCGTCCAGGCCGTCGACGAAATTGACCGCGTTGATCGACGCGACGATCAGTATCGCGGTGATCGTCACCGAGATACTGGGGCTGGCGGTGATCAGGGAGCCGAGCGGCAGCGATATGATCTGCAGGCCGCCCCACGCCACGAACACCGAGATCAGCAGCTGCCCGGCCATCTTCAGCATCCAGTCCAGATCCCACAGGTCGTCGGCCATGCCCAGCAGGCATATCAGCACCGCGCCGGCGAGGATCACCCACTCCTGGTTGTTGTTCTCGAACAGTCCGGTCGTGAATGCGATGCGACTGGAGTAGATCATTGCGAACGCGAATCCGATCAGCATGCCCAGTCCGCCCATGCGCGGCGTCGGGATGGTGTGCACGTCGCGCGCACGAACCTCTCCGACCGCGCCGATATGGATGGCGACATGGCGAATCAGCGGCGTGACCAGCCAGGTGACGCCGCCTGCGATGGCGGCGATCAGCAGATATATCCTCATGCGCCCAGACCACCACCGTTCATGTGCACGGCCTTGCGCACGACGGGCTGAGGGATGACACCCTCTCGCAGGATGACGATGCCGTCGCGCTCATGAGGGTCGGCGGCGACCACCGTGCTGGCGACATGGCCTTGCGTCGGCCCGCCGTCAAGATACAGCTGCACATCGTCGCCGAACGCCTGCACAGCCTCTTCGACCGTCTGCGCGCTTTCGTCGCCGGAACGGTTCGCGCTCGACGCGGCAAGAGGACCGAGCTCATTCAATATGCGCAGGGTCAAGGCCGAATTCGGCACGCGGATGCCCTGCGTACGCCTGCCCTGCGGGGTGGCACTGACCGTGGCGAGCGTGCAGTCCTCGCGGGCCACCGCGATCGGCGAGAACGCACCAGGCAGGAACTGCGCGGCCAGCCGGTTCAGCGGCGACGGCAAGTCGAGCCCGAGCCCGTCCAACTGGTCGACGGATGCCAGCAGCACCTGCAGCGCTTTGAAGCGCGGGCGGCTCTTGACCTGATAGATGCGGTCGATTGCGGCCTCGTTGCGCGGGTCGCAGGCCACGCCATACACCGTGTCGGTGGGAATGACCACCAAGCCTCCGCCTGCGATGACCGACGCCGCCTCGGCGAGGGATTCCTCATTCACCTTGCGAACCGCACTCATCAGACCTCCCGTATCGCGTATCACGCCCATCGCGGCGGTCACATGCCGCCACGCGTATCCGAATACCGCTATCCAAGTATTATGGCACGTCCTGCCACACCGATGGTAGGCCGGTGCATGGCCCGACGCCACGGGTTCGCTCTCCCCCGCGTCGCGCGGGCCGGCCTGGACACGGCTTCCCATTGCACCATTGCGCCACGACTTGGCGCTGGCCGGCGCCGGCGACGACGGGCCTCATGTGACGGTACGGCGGAGAGACACGACCGTATCCGCCCGAAATCCCGCTGACCCCGAGCTCTCCGCTATGCGAGAGCGCGCAGGCGACTTGTGCACCCGGTTCAACGCGCTGCCTCGGGGAGACCATGCCGGCCGAGCCGCGGTACTGGACGAGCTGCTGCCGCCGATGCATCCGATCCGGTTCCAGGACCGCAACGTGCGGCGTGCGGCTGACGGGTCGTATTACGACTACGAGTATGGCAAGCCGATCGTGATCGGGTCGAACTGCTGGTTCGGCGGCAATGTGACGGTGGTCGGCGGCGTGACGATCGGCGAGGGCTGCGTGATCGGCGCCGGCTCGGCCCGGCCACGGCATCAGATCCTGGGTCAGGATCTGACCGCGAACAGGTACCGGGGCCGGCCGGTCCAGTCGTCGCCGGTATGAGCCTGGCCGAACCCGTTGGCCTGTGCGAAGGAGACCATCCGCGGCCCCTGAGAGATGTCATGCTCCATCACCAGCACGCCGCCGGGGCGCAGCAATCCCGCCGCTCGCATCACGATCCGCTCCGGTATCAGCGTGCCGTCGGCGGAGCCGCCATACAGCGCCGCCTTCGGATCATGGTCGCGCACTTCGGGCTGTTCGGGGATCTGCGCTTCGGGGATGTACGGCGGATTCGTGACCACCATGTCGATGGTGCCGTCAAACTGGGTCAGCGTCGTGCCGCTGGTGGCGTCGCCGAGCTCGAGATGATAATTATCGGCGGCCAGCGGGTCGAGACGTGATATCCTCCGCCAGTTGCGCATCGTCCAGTCATAGGTGCGCGGCACCTTCTCGACCGCCCACACCTGCGCGCCGCGCACCTCGGTGACCAGGGACAGTCCGATGGCGCCGCTGCCCGCGCACAAATCCACGATACGCGGGGTGGACAGCCGTTCGCGCGTGAGCCAGTCGATGCCGGCCTGCACCACGGTCTCGGTTTCCGGGCGCGGGATGAACACGCCCGGACCGACTTCCAGATCGAGGTAGCGGAACGGGGCATGGCCTGTGATGTACTGCAACGGTTCACGTGCGGCCCGCCGAGCGATCATGGCGTGGAATCGGGCGAGCGCCGTGGTGACGGCATCGCCCACAGTGTCGGAGCTGTCGGAGCTCGCGGCGCCGGCATCCGGGGCATCAAAACTCGCATGCTCGTGTGGCAGGCCGTCCAGAGGCTCCCCCATCAACATCGCCTTGTCTATGTCGCGCAGGTCGCGGCCGCACGCCTCGGCGAGCAACAACTTGGCATCATGCTCGGGCGTGTCGATGTCGGCGTCATGCAGCGTCCGCGCCGCGGAGCGTATCACGTCTGTCACGTCATGGATGGATTCGGATGTCATGGTGTCCTTCCGCTCGTTGGTGGCTCATCGTCTCAGGGCGTTCATATCACGGCGTTTCGCACCGGGGCGTCTGCCGGCATATTCGCCGTTGCGTCGCTAAGTGCGCGCCGAAACGAAGTACGCGCGCACATAGCGACGCAAACCACGGATTTTCCGTTCCTAAGTGCGCGCACTTGTCGTTTCGGCGCGCACTTAGCGACGCAGAGACATCAATGGGGGTGCGATTCCCCAGGGAACCATCACTCTGACCCCGCCGATGGCCGGTCACTGCTGGTTGGCGAGCCGCTCGGCCTCGTCGGCTTGGATGTCGGAGTCGATCACGGCCTGCAGGTCGCCGTCGAGCACGGCGTCGAGGTTGTACGCCTTGTAGTTGGTGCGGTGGTCGACGATGCGGTTCTCCGGGAAGTTGTAGGTGCGGATGCGCTCGGAACGGTCGAGCGAACGCACCTGCGAGTGGCGCATATCGGCGGCCTCGGCGGCCTCCTGCTCATGCTTCATGGCGAGCAGGCGCGATTTCAGGACCCGCAACGCGGCGGCGCGGTTCTGGATCTGCGACTTCTCATCCTGCATGCTCACCACGATGCCAGTGGGGATGTGCGTCATGCGCACGGCGGAGTACGTGGTGTTCACGGACTGTCCGCCGGGACCGGAGCTCATGAAGATGTCGATTTTCAGGTCCTTCGGATCGATCTCGATCTCGTCGTCGTCCTCGTCGGCCTCGGGGAACACGATTACACCGGCCGCGGAGGTCTGGATGCGGCCCTGCGATTCGGTGACGGGGATGCGCTGCACGCGGTGCACGCCGCCCTCGTATTTCAGGCTCGCCCACACACCGTCCTCCGGCGCGGGCGTGCCCTTGGCGCGAATGGCGATCTGCACGTCCTTGACGCCGCCGAGCTCGGTGGTGTTCTCGGACTGCACGGTGACGGCCCAGCCGCGCTTCTCAGCGTATCGCAGATACATGCGCAGCAGGTCGCCGGCGAACAGCGCCGCCTCCTCGCCGCCCGTACCGGCCTTGATCTCCATGATGACGTCCCGGGCGTCATCGGGGTCGCGCGGGATCAGCGCGTTCCGCAGCTTCTCCTCGGCCGCCGGCAGCTCGGCTTCGAGCCGCTTGGCCTCATCGGCGAATTCGGGATCCTCCCCCGCCATCTCGCGCGCGGCCTCAAGGTCGTCGCGCACGGCCGTGTATGACTGATACGCGGATACAATCGCGCCGAGTTCGGCATGACGACGACCCAGCTTGCGCATCTTGTCGGGGTTCGTCACCACCTCGGGGCTCGCCATCTGCTGTTCGATGGATTGGTATTCCTCCAACGCGGTCTGTGCCGCGGGGAACTGCTCGACTGCCATGTCTGGCTTGTCCTTCCGGATAGTAACAACGGTCGGCACCGCGTCATCATCGCTGTCGCGACGCCATTACAGATACAAAAACGCCAGTCCCCCGAGCGGGTGCGCCGAAGCGCGCCCAACCCGTGCGGGACTGGCGTCAGATACGCTACTTGGTCTTCTTGCCGTAACGCTTCTCGAAGCGAGCGACGCGGCCACCGGTGTCCAGAATCTTCTGCTTGCCGGTGTAGAAGGGGTGGCACTTCGAGCACACGTCGACCGTCATGTGGTCGCCCTTGTAGGTGGAACGAGTGACGAAGGTGTTGCCGCATGAGCACAGGACTTCAACGGCATGATAATCAGGATGGATACCCTGCTGCATGGTTTTGTCTCCTAGGGGATTCGGGGGACCCGGGTCGCCGCGCCCCGATGGCTGGCGTGAACCGGAACCTACGGAAGTATACGCCGAGGCATGGATTTCAGTGGGGCCGCAGGGGCTTGAACCCTGGACCGGCGGATTATGAGTCCGATGCTCTAACCGACTGAGCTACAGCCCCACGTTGGCGAATAGGCCAACCGTACTATTGTATAGCAGACCATCGGACTTGCGACACCCTCCCAACCGCCCATCGTCTGCCACGGCTATCATGTCGGCAGGGCCGGCAATCGGGCCGGGACACGCGGAAAGGAACGCACATGCGCATTGCGGTACCGCTGCCCGGCACGATGTGGGCGTTCGATGTCATCTCCATCATCCAGATCTTCGACGACGATTCCGTCATGTACGGCTCGTCCGACCGTCCGGTCATCGACTTCATCGCGAATGCAAGCTCCAAGGCACTCGACCACGGCATGTCCATCGCCACCACCGCGCTGCGCGACTACCACGAGAAACCTGATCTGATCATCATCCCCGGTTTCGCCAACCCGCATGAGATCGCCACCGACAGGCGCACCAGGGACGCCAAGGCACGGCTGTTCACAGCCGATCCCGCCGACGCGCTCGCCATCCGCGACTGGCTGGTCGCGTCCCACCGCGAGGGCGTGGAGATCGCGGCCATGTGCACGGGCATGTTCGCGCTGGCATGGACCGGTCTGCTCGACGGCGTGGAATGCACCACGCACCTGCCGTTCCTCGACGATTTGGCCGCGCAGTTTCCCAAGGCGCTGGTGCAGAAGGACCGTCTGCTGACGCACAACGCGAAGCAGCGCATCTGGACGTCCGCCGGCGGCAGCATCTGTCTCGACCTGTGCATCGCGCTACTCGCCGAACATGCCGGGCAGTCCCTGGCGACGGCGGAGGCGAACATGCTGATGATGCATTACCCCCGTTCGGTGGCCACCCGGCGCAGCGACGGCGCTCCATCCGTCTTGCCGCGACCGTCCCGGCAGAGTGACGAGATCATCGCGCTGACCCGCAGAGTCCGCGAGCATCTCAGTTATGACTGGACGCTGACGACGCTTGCGCAGACCTCCCACTCCTCCACGCGCTCGTTCCAGCGCCGGTTCAGCGAGGTCATGGGGGTGCCGCCGAGCACCTGGCTGCTGACGGAGCGTCTGAACGCCGCCAAGGAACTGCTGGAGCTCACCGATCTGCCGATGCAGCAGATTGCACTGAGAACGGGACTGCGCAACGCGGATTCGCTGCGCAAGCATTTCTCCGCCGCGTTCGGAGTCAGTCCGAGTCGGTATCGTCAGGATTTTCTGCGCACCGAATTGCGTCCGACGGAAAACGTGTGAGCCCGCTGGCCGGCGAAACGAACATGAGGAGTCGGATATCGGCCACATGACGCGGATTTCTCTGTGTTCGTTTTGTTCGGTACTGTGCGCATTCCTCACACTTTTCTTATTGAGAATGATTCGCTGAACCATCGGCGGGGCAAAGTGGCGCGTTCTTACCGATATTTGGCGCGAACCGACCGCATCGGCACCCGGTTTTCCCGCGACCGACGCTTAGACTCGGACTTGAAACAATGTTGTTAACGCCATCATGACAGACACGGATGTGTGTCATGCCGGCGCGATGAAAGGATACGAACATGTGGCCTATCCTCTTGGCCCTGGTCCCCGCATTCGGCTGGGGTTTTCAGGGCATTGTCATGCAGAAGGTCGGCGGCACCACCGCCAACAAGCAGATGGGCATGGTGCTCACCACGCTGCTGTTCGGTATCGTGGTGCTGATCTTCCACCCGATCAACTGGTCGTGGACGCTGATCGCGGCCGCGGCCATCAACGGCATCCCGTGGAGCATCGCGCAGATACTGCAGATCAAGTCCTTCGACTATCTGGGCGTGGCCCGCGCCATGCCGCTGTCCACTGGCATGCAGCTGGTGTTCACCACCCTGCTCGGCGCGCTGTTCTTCCATGAATGGACGCACGGCTGGCAGTTCGGCTTCGGCATCTGCGCGCTCGTCGTCATCATCGTCGGCGTCGCCTGCACCGCCTTCCAGGAGAAGAGCGAGGACAAGGGTCCGTCGAACCTGAAGCGCGGCCTGCTCATCACCCTGATCTCCTCACTGCTGTATACCAGCTACGCCGCCGCCGGCAAGTTCTTCTCGGTCTCCAGCTGGGACATGCTGTTCCCGCAGGCCGTGTTCATGGTGCTCGGCACGACAATCATCTCCTTCTGCATGAGCGGCAAGGACGCGATGGACCCCGAAATCGGCGTGTTCGGCAAGAAGAGCTGGATGAACATGAGCACCGGCGCCCTGTTCGCCACCGCGAACCTCACCGTGATGCTGTCCAATGAGATGAACGGTCTGGCGGTCGGCTGGACGCTGTCGCAGATGAACGTCATCGTCGCCACGCTGGGAGGCCTGTTCATTCTCAAGGAGAAGAAGACCAAGAAGGAGATGGCGTTCGTCATCGCCGGCATGATTCTCATCGCGCTCGGCGGCATCCTGATCGGCATCACGAAGAACGCATGACCGCCGCCCGCGCATCATCAACCATCAACCATCAACAAGTCAACAAGTCAACAAGGGAGTATCAACCATGATCAATGTCGGTTTCATCGGATGCGGCGCCATGGGCCGCGACCACGTGCGTCGGATCACGGACAAATGCGGCAACGCGCAGGTCGTCGGCGTATACGACACCGTGCTCGGCAACGCGAAGCAGGCCATCGAAGACAACCGCCTCGACGCGACGATCTACGATTCGGCCGATGCACTGATCGACGATCCGAACGTCGACGCCGTCGTCATCGCCAGCCGCAACGACGTGCATCTCGACCCGCTGCTGCACACTATCGCGATCGGCAAGCCGACGTTCACCGAAAAGCCGATGACCATCAACGGCTCCGACAGCTGGAAGGTCGTCGAAGCCGAGGTGGCCAAGGGCCGCAAAACCATTCAGGTCGGTTTCAACTGGCGCTTCGACCCCGGCTACGACGCGATGAAGACCTTCGTCGGCGACGGACAGATCGGCGCCCTGCTGATGGCCGGCATGCGTCACTACAACGCGCAGGCATCCACGAGCTACTACAGCACCGACAACGTCATCAACGACACGCTCATCCACAACTTCGACATGCTGCATTACATGTTCGACGGCGACATCACCAGCGTTGAGATGAAGTTCGCCCGGATGAACACGCTCAACCCGAACGGGGAGTCCTTGCGCGAACCGCAGCTGGCCATCGTCGAGTTCTCCGACGGAGCCCTCGCCACAGCCGAGGCGAACGTCAACTGCCAGTATGGCTACGACATCCAATGCCGCCTGGTCGGCGAGTCCGGCATCATCTCGCTGCCGGATGTCGCCACGCCGGAGGTGCGCAAGGCCGGTCAGATCAGCCACGCGATCTCGTCCGCCTGGTTCGACCGATTCATCGAGGCATACGACCGCGAGTTCGACCGGTTCTTCGCGAATATCGAGGCCGACCGGCAGCCGGGCGGCAAGGAGGCGACCGCATGGGACGGCTATGTGGCGAACGTGGTTGCCGACGCCGCGCTGGACAGCCTGCACCACGGCGGGCGCATCCCCGTGACGCTCAACGAGCAGCCGGCGCTGTACCGGTAATCCGCCGTTTGTTCAACGGCTCAGGCCGCCCACCACGGACGCAGCGGGTACCAGTTGCCCTTCGGCAGCCCCTCCTTGTCGGGCTTGACGGCGAGGAACTGGTGCACCTGGATGCCGTTGAGCTCGAAGTTCAACTCGCACGCGGCCAAATACAGGCCGTACACCTTCGCCCGCTCGTAGCCGACCTGCTTGACGGCGTCGGCCCAGTTGGCCTTGAGATTGGCGTTCCAATGATGCAGCGTCAGCGCGTAATGCTGCCGCAGGTTCTCCTGGTTGACGACCTCGAAGCCGGCGTCGTGCAGCGCCGACTCGATGAACCCGGGCGAGGCGAGGTCGCCGTCGGGGAAGATGTATCGGTCGAGGAACTCGTCCGTTCCGGGCCGGTTGTTCGGCTTGTCCTTGGAGATCGTGATCTGGTGGTTGAGCAGGCGGCCGGCCGGCTTGAGCAGCTTGAACATCTCATCGAAGTAGTGGCGGTAGTTCTTCGCGCCCACATGTTCCATCATGCCCACCGAGGTGATGCCGTCGAAGTCTCGTTCCGGCACTTCGCGGTAGTCCATCACGCGCAGCTCGGCCAGATCCTCCAGCCCTTCGCGCCTGATCCACTCCTGACCGTACTCGATCTGCTCGTGCGACAGCGATACGCCCAGTGCCTTGATGCCGCGCTTGGCTGCGGCGATGACCAGAGCGCCCCAGCCGCATCCGATGTCGAGCATGCGGTCGCCGGGCTTGAGGTCCAGCTTGTCGAGCACCAGGTCGATTTTGTTGCGCTGCGCGTCATCCAGGCTCATGTCGGGCGTGTCGAACACCGCGCACGTGTACGTCATCGACGGTCCGATGAAGTCGGCGTAGAACTCGTTCGACAGGTCATAATGGAAGCTGACGGTCTCGGAGTCGGCCTTTTCGGTGTGCGGGAACAGACCGGACTTGATGCGTTCGAATTTCGAGGGGCCTTCGGACTGCGGCACCTCCACCTTGTGGTAGCCGTGGCTGAGAACGGCCGCCCCCATGCGCGCCAGTTCGAGCGGAGATGGCTTTCGGATGTACGATGCCAGTTCGACGAGCTTGCGCAGCTGCGGATACGGGTCGGCCACGTCCAGTCCTTCGATGTCGAAGTAGCCCAGGATGTATGCGCGGGCCAAACCGATCTCGTTCAGGTTGCTCGCCAACTGATAGATGGCCTTAGGACTGGTGACCCGGACCTGCAGGTCGGCGTCTTCCGGCCCGAACGTCGATCCGTCGAAGGCTTCGATGCACACCGGCGCGCCCTCTTTGAGGACCGCCTGCGCCATTTCACTTACCAACATGGTTTTTCCACTGCCCATGTTTCGCCTCTTTTCCCAACGACTGCGACTTGCCGGATATGTCAATCACCGTGTCACTGTAGTCCCGCGTCGTCATTTTTCGCGCTGCGAGGAAACAAAAATCGCTCACTATGCATGCATCGGGCAACCACTATGTGACCAGCCACTCTGAAAGCGAACATTTGGCGGATATATATGGACAGCGCGACCGCGCCAGTCGCATTCCGCATGTGAATCGGAATGCGGCCAGCGGGGCCGCGGTTTTCAGGATGATCCCGGACCAGCCGTCATGAGACGGCGTTCATGTACTCCTTCAGGGATTCGCCGATGCCGCCGGACTCGCCAGACGACTTCAACGCGGTGACGTGCCCGTCGGTATCGACGCCAAGCACTCCGGAGATTGGGTTGATGGCATTGTAGACGACGTCATATTCGTTGAGTAGCAGCAGGAACTCGGCGGTGCCACTCGCCTTCGCCTCGTTCAGCAGCGTGGTTGACGTCTCGCGTCGAACGATGCCGCTCTTGTCGACGCCGCCCACCTGCGCGACCTCAATGATGTCGCCGACTTTCGCGTCGCCCTTGATGACTTTGGTGACACGCACCCGGGTGACGGTCTCCGGCACGCCCAGCGCGTCCATGTCGATGTCGTCCTCCGTCAGCCCGTATTGCGGGTTCGTTTCAGGCGTTCCGGACGTGAAATCGATCTCGGGATACAGGATGCGCTCGCGCGAGTCGAGCGGGACACCGGTGACCACCAGACCGGCGGCCTTGACGCCCTCTTCGGCGGAAGAGTAGCCGGGATAGTCGGCGGTGATGGACTCGGCGGTCTTCGCCGTGGTCTCTGTCGCGGTCTTCGCCGTATTCTGCGTCGAGTGGCCAGCGGTCGGAGAGCCGACGGAATGCATATGCACGGCGACACCTACCACCAGCGCCGCAACGAGCGCCACGACGGCGAGCGTGCCCTTGATGACGTTTGACTGCTTCATCAGTAACAGCTCCTCACGTAACTCATGTCATATGCCTGAGGCATACGGATATATCTTTCAATCACAGTTCAGCAACGGTATTCATCAGCGGCCAGACCGGTCGGCTGATTGATCCGTCGATTATTTTTTTCATATCAGTCTCCGATGTCCAGCATGCAGTGAATCCGCGCCAACTTCGCCGTTGACAGAGCATTGAGTAAAGAACAGCTGTTTTTTCGTATAAAAATAAGAGAAACGCTGTAAATTCAACGTTTCTCTCACTTTTCATCAATGCCGCAGACCGGAATCGAACCGTTTTACTTAATCTCAAATACTGATAGAAAGGGGCTTTGAAGACTTCATCACGGTTGCGGTGTTCAAAAAGTGTTCAAACGTTTGTTGCATACAAACTGAAATTTGTCATATCCCTATTTCTGAGTAGATTTTTTCGACAAACGGTGACTTATGTTCGATATACTTCTCAATATCAAATGGATAGAGCGCAGCGCCTTCTTCTTTAATTCTACTGTATTCACGCACAGCTTCCGGATGAGAACGCAAATATTCACGGAAAGCAATATGCCTTTTCAGTTCCTCAGAATCTCGCGGGCATACATATAGATGATGCTTCCGCAAATGGGTTTTGCCTTCATATTTAAATGCTTCCCGTCCGGCAATACCAAGGTTTCCTTCATGGTGATAGTCGATTCTTTCTAAGGCAGAGATTACAGCGTCAAGCATGGAGTAATCTTTAATGACGACATCAATATCAATAATCGGTTTCGCTGATAAACCATGCACTGAAGTGCTGCCAACATGTTCTATTGCAAGAGCCAGTTGATCAAGAGCTTCCTGAATTTCACTCTTGATTTCACAAAAATCCCGCGCCCAGTGTTTATCATAAGGTAGCACAACAACATGCTTTGTAATCATTCTCTTTACCTCCACAAATCCCGATTTGTCTGTTTCACAATGTCAATAAGAGGAAGAATAACAGGCTTACTTTTCAGAATCTTGGTATTTCATCATAAAGTGTTCAAAGGTGTTCAAACATTTTATATAAAAAACAGCTATGACCAAGGTAAGTATTTTCAAAGGCCGGCATCGGCATATACTGTGATCTATGATTACTACGTTTACTATTCGCAACGTCGCCAATGAAGACGGTGCCGCGCAGATCAGCGATTTCGGCGCTCACGTGCTCTCCTGGACGCCCGCGGGCGGCCATCCCGCCGTATGGCAGCCCAAGGCCGTCTATCTGGGCAAACCGATCCGCGGAGGCGTGCCCGTGGTACTGCCATGGTTCGCACTCGGTTTCGAGCATGGCGAAATCGCCGGTAAGAAGCCGAAGCACGGGTTCGCCCGCACCACTGTCTGGCATGTGGACGAGGACGCGACCGATGACCGACGCATCCGATACACGCTGTCCGACGCCGACGCGACGCCCGAACTGCTCGCCCAGCTGCATTCCGGGGCCTCCCCGCGGTTCCATGCGGTCTACGACATCGAAGTCGGCAAGGAGCTGACCATGACGCTGACCGTCACCAACGACGGTACCGAGCCGCTGCGCTATGAGACCGCGCTGCACACGCACTTCCATGTCGGCGACCTGACCCAGGTGAGCCTACACGGATTGGAGGGCTCCGACTATCTCGACGCCACGGTCGCCGGGTACCCTCCCCGCGTGCAGCCCGATGAGCCGGTGACCTTCGACGGCACCACGGTCGACCGCATCTACTACTCCACTGACACGTTGCGTCTGGATGACCCGGCATGGGATCGCGTCATCGTCATCGAGGCCCATGGCACGAAGCAGACCGTCACATGGAACCCGGGAACCGCGGCCGACACCGAAATCGGCGACATGCAGCCCGGCGAATGGCGCGATTTCGTAGCCATCGAGGCAGCCGCCTGCCGCGAGTATGCCATCGAGCTCGCTCCCGGCGAATCGCACGCGCTCACGCAGCGCATCAGCGTCGAGAACCGCTGAAAAACCGATTCATTCATACGGCCGCCGCATCTGCCGGCGGCCGTCACCATCTCCGACGGCAACCGTTCACAGCAGCTGATACAGCGCAGCGCTGGCGTTGGCTATCGCCGTCCACGACGACCCGGAAGTCATGATGACGAACGCATAGTCGCCCTTGCCGGAATATACGATGCCCGCATCATGCAGGTACGAGTCGCGGAATCCGACCTTGTCGGCAACGGTTCCGTTGCCGCCGATGCCGGCCGGTATGCCGCTGCGGTACTGCTGCCGTTTCATCAGGCCGATCACCATGTCCCGGTCGTCGTCGTTCCAGATCTCGCCCCGATACAGTTTGGTCAGGATCAGCGCCAGATCGGCCGATGTCGTGCGCACGTCCAGATAATGCAATGTCGTGTTCTTCGCGCCGAGCGCGTTCGCCTGCTGCGTTACTTTGTCGTAGCCGGTGCCGTTATCGCGCATCAGCCATGCCTTGGGACATTCGTTGTCGGAATCAACGATCATCGTGGTCAGGCACTGCTGCAGCGTCATGCCGTTGAGCGGCGAATCCCATGTCATCTCGCCTAATTCCACGGCCGTCACCATCGAATGCGCCACGAACAGCTTGTACGTGCTCGCCGATGCGAACACCTGGGAGGAGTCGATGTCGACGAGTGTGCCGGCATTGCTCAGATCGACCACGGAGACGGAATATCTCGCGCCGGAAAACACACCGGCCAGCGCGGCGGATGCCTGGGCAGTCAGGTCACGTTCGGGCTGGGCCGGAGCCGGCACGGCCGCCTTGAACATGCTCCGAGACGCCGATTGGGAACGAACCCTGCCGGACCCCGACTTGTCGGAGAAACTTTCGTCGGAGGAGCCGTCATCGGCGACACTGCCGTCGGTGGGGTCGACCGTGGCACCGGATCGGGCCGCACCGGCTGATGAAACGCTGCCGGACGAGCCATCGCCATCGTTCGAGCACCCACGCACGGACAATAGCACCACCATCGTCACCACGGAGAACATCGCGATCAGCACCGTCAGACGGCGGCGCACATACGTCAGCTCACGGGTGGATATTATTCGGCCGCCAAGCGGGTTCGACCGCCGACGAGGGCCGACACGACCGCCGGCATGCGTCACGATGCCGCGCAGGATACGTCCCGTCCTGCGCCGCGGCGGGCGCATATGCTTTGCCATCGCGCACCTCCCCGACTGCTCACATCGACGCCCCCATTGTAACCCCCCGAACGCAGCTAGTCAGGGGCGAGCATCCACACCTTGGTCACCCGTCATGGCACGGCTAAGACAGGTCATATATGACGGCCGGACGTCGGCAGTATCGGCAGGTACGTCAATGCCGCCGACGCCCGGCCGGTCAATGATTGCTCAGCGACCGCGGCGGAACGGCGCCGCGTTGCGCTTGCCGTGCGACTTGCGGAATCCCGCGGCCTTGCGCATGGCACGGTTCGGCCCGCTCTGGCTCCTGCGGTTCCGCCCGTCACGACGGTTGTCACCGTCGTTGTTGTGCGAGCCGCCCTTGCGGTCCTCGAACGACGTGTCGTGGAAACGCCCGTTGCGACGGTTGCTGCGGCGATCGGCCTCGCGACCGTCAAACGGCGTGTTGAAATCGTCGCCGAAGTCGTTGCCGCGGCGCTTCTTGCCGCCCTTGCGACCCTCAGCGTCACGGTACTGACGCCGGTCGTCAAAACGGCCGTCATCGAAGCCGGAGCGCCCGTATCCGTCGAAACGGTCCCGCTTGGTGGTGTGCTTGCGCTTGCCGTGCGGCTTGCCCTCGCCGATGATCGACATCTGCGATTCGTCCCGATGGTCGAACCGGTATTGGGCGCTCTCGCGGCCCTCCATTTCGGCGCCGTCATGACGATGGCCGTCACGGCGTGCGGACGGACGGGAGAAATCATGCTCGCCGCCACGGGCGCGGGACTTGCGGCCGGAACGTCCCCGCCCGCCGCGCGCCTCACCACCGCGACCGCCCTTGCGATCGGAGCGGCCGGCGCGCTCGGAACGGCGCAAAGCCTCAAGCGCCTTGTCCAGCGACCAGCCCTCGACGACCGGCGCGTGCTCGCCGACCAACTCGGTCAGATCTTCGGACGCCGGCGTGATTGCCACCGACTTGACTCGGATGCCGGCGCGCTTCATCATCTGGCGAGTGCTGCGGGCCTGATTCGGCAGGACGAGCGTCACCACGTCACCCTGTTCGCCGGCGCGCGCAGTGCGGCCGGAACGATGCAGGAACGATTTGGGGTCGGCCGGCGGATCGGTCTGCACGACCAGCGTCACATCATGGACGTCGATGCCGCGAGCGGCCACGTCGGTGGCAACCAATACGCGTACCAGGCCCTTCTCGAACGCCAACAGGTTGCGGTCACGCTGCTTCTGGCTGAGGTTGCCCTGCAGATCGACCGCGGGAATGCCCTCGTCGATCAGTTTCTTCGCCATCTTCTTGGCCTGGAACTTGGTGCGCGTGAACAGGATGCGCTTGCCGGTGCCGCTGGCCAGCAGACGAATCACCTCATGCTTGTTGCCCTGCGACACTTCGAACACGTGATGGGTCATCGTGTCGACCTGCGAGACGACGGAACTGACCGCATGCACTTTCGCATCCGGCAGGAACCGCTTGACCAGCGCGTCCACTCCGTGGTCGAGCGTCGCCGAGAACAGCATACGCTGACCGCGTGAATCGGTCTGCTCCAGCAGACGCGTGACGGGCGGCAGGAATCCCATGTCGGCCATCTCGTCGGCCTCGTCGAGAATCGTGATCTCCACGGCGTCCAGAGACAGCTTGCCCTGACGCAGCAGATCCTCAAGACGTCCCGGGCAAGCGACGACGATATCGGCGCCCGCGCGAAGCCCCGCGACCTGGCGGGCGTAGCTCACGCCGCCATACACGGTGACGGTGCTCATGCCGTACGCCTCGGCGAGCGGCTGAATCACCTCGTCGATCTGGTTGACGAGCTCACGGGTCGGCGCGAGCACCAATCCGCGCGGACGCGGCAGGGACGCCTGCTCCCGCGCGGCCTTCTCGTCGGACGCCTTGCGAATCTGCTCGAATTCCTTCATGGCCACTTCGGTGACGCTGTGCTCGCTCAGGCGGGCGACCAGCGGAATGGCGAATGCGAGCGTCTTGCCGGAGCCAGTCTGCCCGCGACCGAGCAGATCGACGCCGTTCAGCGAATCGGCGAGCGTGTCCGCCTGAATCGGGAACGCGGTGACCTTGCCGTCCATGGCGAGCACGTGCACCAGCGGCTTGGGCACGCCGAGCTCGGCGAACGTCGGAGCGACATCCTGCTCCTTGTCATCTGCGGAAGCATCAAGGGCGGCATCGATATCATCTATATCAACAGTGTCCGTATCAGTATGCATAACGGAACGCGCAGCGGAACCAGCCGCGAAATCATGGTGACGTTTCGGCACAATAGCCTTTCAACAACGAAGCCGATCACTTACGCGGCTTCTGACGGAGTGTCCACCATATCAGCACCCCCTCCCCAGGATGCCGGGCCGGACGCGGCGCGGCGCGGCGGTTTCGCTATTACCATGTTATCGGGCCGCCGATGACGTGCCAATGCGCGCCAATGCCATATCGACTCATTGAGAGAGGTTCAACGATGAAGAAAGGACTGTCCCCGACGACGGGGCGGGTCATGCTGCTGTGCTGCGCGATGCTGTGGGGAGGCAGCTATCCCATAGCCAAGGTCGCGATGGGTGTCGTCACGCCGCAATGGCTGATGGGATTGCGGCTGGTCGGCGCGTCGACGATCATGCTGATCCTGTTTCGCAAGCGAATCGTACCGTATCTGAACAAATCCATCATCATCCCGGGGCTGGTGACCGGGCTCACGTATTGGGGCACGATGATCAGCCAGACGGTCGGCCTGACGATGATCGAACCCGGCCGCAGCGCATTCCTGACCTCGGCGTATTGCGTGCTGGTGCCGTTCGTCTCATGGCTGCTGATGCGGCAGCGCCCTGCGGCGCGCAACATCGTCGCGGCTGCCCTGTGCCTGACCGGCGTCGGCTTCGTGTCGCTCGGGTCCGGGCTGGGCGGGCTCACGATTGGCACCGGCGACCTGTTGACGCTGCTGTGCGCGGTGATCTTTTCGTTCAATCTGGTGTGTCTGGGCAAGTGGAGCCGCGTCATCGACCCGGTGGCGCTGACGTTCGCGCAGTTCGTGACGGCCGGCGTGTGCTTCATAGTCGGCGCGTCGTTCAGCGAACCGGTGCCGAACGCCTCATGGCTTGCGCCGGGCGTCCTCGCATGCCTGGTCTACCTGTTTCTCGGCGCGACGATGCTGGCTCAGATCATGCAGAACGTCGGGCTCAAGGTGACCCCGCCTTCGCAGGCGTCGATCATCATGTGCCTGGAGACCGTGTTCAGCATGGTGTTTTCGGTGCTGTTCTATGGAGAGACTGTCAGTGGTGCTGCGGCGACCGGATTCGCGCTGATTTTCCTGGCGATACTGGTGTCGCAGATCCGGCTCAACGGGCGTCTGCTGGAGCGGGTCGGCCGCAAGGCGCGGTAGTGGTGCCACCACACGGCACCACACCACCGCGCGACACGCCCGGAGTGCGTAGCACAATCATCGAATCGTCACTGGCCATGCATTGCCATTGCGCCGTTCTTCGATTCGCACCTTGCGATTGTGCTACGCATTCCGGGCGTGTCGCATGCAATCGTGCGGTCATCGGCGACGCAGCTTGGCGAGCTGATAGACCTCGTCGGAGGCCGCGGCGACTTCGGGACTGTGCACGCACTTGCCCTCCTCATGGGCGAGCGCCATGATGTCGTCCTGCGTGTCATGTCGAGATTACCGGTCGGCTCGTCGGCGAGGACAATCGACGGACCATAGCTCAGCGCCCGCGCGATGGCGACGCGCTGCCGGAGTCGCCGCTCGTACCAGTCGAACCGGAGCCGCCCGAATCAGAGCTGCTGCCCGGAGCACCGCCCATGTCGGCGCCGCGACCGAACTGCTCCTCCTGGCTGGCGGTCTGGGTCTCCTGCGAGGAGACGCAGCTGGTTCGACACTGGCACCGACGCCACGGCCCCGCCGGCCACGCCAAGCGCGATACCGCACATCGTCACGATCAGCAGCTCGATTGCGAACTGCGCCGCCACCTTGACCTTCTTCACGCCGATGGCGGTGAGTACGCCGACCTCGTATTTGCGTTCGCAGATGTTGAACAGATTGAGCACGACCGCACCGACCGCCAGTACGACGATGAGCAGCGTGAGGGCGAACTTGGCGAGGTTGTCGAGCGGCACGAGGCTCGATTCGTGGTTCTCCACGTCGGCGGACTACACGGTGTAGGTGTCCGTCCAGTCCGGCCTTCCGGACGTCGGAAGCGAAGGTCTCGTAGTCGTCGGCGCTGCCGAGCACGTAGGTGTAGCTCAGCTGGGTCGTGGTGTTGTTGTCATCGTCGTTCGCGGTGGTGTCGGCGTCCAAGCCAAGCGATTTGAGCGTGGAGACGGATGTGTATATCGCGTTGTCGGCGTCCTGCGAGGTGCCGCCCATCGGGCCCATCGCGCTGGTGTTGCTGGACGTGCTGTTCTTGTAGATGCCGCCGATGGTGAACGTGTAGGTCGTCGACGTGTCGGACGGGTTGGTGACGGTGATCTCGTCGCCGACCTTCAAGTCGTTGAAGTCGGCGAGCGCCTTGGAGATGATGACCTTGCCATTGTCCGACTCGCCATAGCCGAACACTTCGCCGGACGACATCGTGAACGTGCCGTTCGCCGCGTTGGCGATGGCGGTGTCCGACGAGAAGCCGGTGAGCGTGAAGTCGCCAGAGGTCATCATCATGACGCTAAGAGAGAACGCCACGACCGTCGAATCTTGTCTGGCTCTTTTCTGAAAACTCTCTGAACGGAGAAATGCGATATTATGCCGGATACTGTCGCATTCGACGGCTTCCGATTCGTCACAGGTAGGTTTTCATCGCCAGATCAACGGTGAGTACGATGCCGGCGAGCACAGCCGCGATGCGCATGATCCGGGCCGGGATCCTGCGAGTGACGGGCGACGCTATGTATCCGCCGATGAAGCAGCCGATGCACAGCAGGATGGCCGCAGGCCAGTCCACGACGCCGCGCACGATGAAGATGACCGACGCGCTGATGTTCGCACCGGTGCCGATCAGCGTCTTGAGCGCATTGATCTGATGGAACGGACCGATCTTGCCTGCGTCGAGCACCGCGAGCGCGCATGTGCCGGCACCGGCGCCGAAATATCCGCTGTATACCGCCACGAACGCGACGCCGAGCCATATCCACCATGGGTCCTTGGACATGGGTTGCGTCGATGCGAGAGCCGACGCGGGCGCGCCGTCGCTCCCCTGCCCTTGTGGCGTCGTCAGGGATCTGGCCTGGGCCATGACGTCCGCCGCGGCCTGCCGCGCCTGCATGCGGCCGCGCGGATTGACCGCTATGATCAGTGAGCTGAACAGGATCAACGGCGGAACGGCGAATTCGAAGATCTTCGGGTCGAGGCTGAGCAGCAGCGCAGCGCCGGCGACGCCTCCCACCGCGCCGATGCTTACGTAGGTGATGGAACGCAGCCGCTGCCCGCGCAGCTCCTTGCGGGCGCCCAGCACGCCGCCGACGCCGGTGCCGATCACACCGACGGTATTGCTCGCGTTGGCGAGGACCGGCGGAATACCCAGCGCCAGCAGGGCCGGATACGATACCAGCGAAGACGCGCCGACCGCATATCCCACGAATCCGGCACCGATGCCGGCCAGCAGGATCAGCAGCATCGTCATCAGCGAAAAACCGGCAATCACCACCGCATCAACTCCCCGCATATATGGACATCCCGACTCAGGGAGAATACGTCAAAGCGGCACGGCCCGCAGCCGCTCGTCAACATAGCGGACAGGAATCACGATGCGCGACGCGGTCGCACGATGGCCCGCGCTACAGCGATCCGAGTGCTCAGGCCTCCCCGCGCGGCACCGCGCCCGACAAGGACGCCGCATGATTGGCCACGCGCAGTTGCCCGTACACCAGCGCCCGCGTGAAATGGCGCGCGCACAGACCATTACTTTCCGCAGGATTATGGCATCCCGCGATATTGCAGGTACGTTCCGACATAACAGCCCCCTTCCACCCCCCCATGGATCACGGTGATCTTCTCTGAGGCTTCTGCTGTTTTTGTGGGTTAGATTGCGGGTTGTGGCAGTCGGATGTCGAGTCCGCCGCATCTGGGCATGACCAGGGCGATGAGGTTGGTGACGCGGTGGAAGCCGTAGGCCATGCGGACGGTGACCTTGATCCTGTTGTTGAACGCCTCCGACTGCCCGGCGGTCAGCTTGTCGGGGTCCTTCAATACGGCGTACCCGGCGCCGCGCATGCGCCTGGCCGCCTCCCCGTCGCCACCGCGCGGGCGACCGCCGTCACGGCGGCGGTCATTGCTTCGTCGCGATCACCGACGTCGCGGCTGTCGCGGCGAACCCCTTGAGTACGTCTGCCATCACGTCACGGTCCTCGGCGTCAATGCCGCGGACGGCGGCGAGCATGACCGGCAACGACTGCGTCCAATGCGAGGTGAGTTCGCCGAACGTGTCATACCCACCGGCCTCGAGGACGGCGAACAGGTTCTCGATGAACCGGCGGCGATGCTCGTCATCGAACTTCGCCATCCACCCGTTGATCGTGCGCGCCAGATACCGGGAGCTCGCGGACAGGCCGCCGGCGTGCACGAACTCGCCGCGCTCGACCTGCCAGTTCAACGCGAAATGCTGCATGATGCTGGCGCCGTCGCTGGAGACGATCGTATAGCCGTCCTCCACATGCTCGCGCATCTCGAACAGCATGCCGACGATCGACGATTCCGGCACCGACTTGTCGACGAGCGGCGCGACCCGCGCATAACCGGGAGTATCGAAGAAGTCGGCGTCGAAGCCCGGCCCGTCATGGCAGAACACGGCGATAAGGCGCTCCTGCACCGCGGCAGGCGCGTTTGCGGCCGCATACACCGCCAGATTGCCGCCTTTGGAATGGCCGCCGACCATGAGCGGGCCGTCCCGGAGCCCCGCGATGTCGGCCAGATACCGCGCGGCGGACTCCTGCGCGGCGACCGGACGACGGAACGCCATCGCGAAATCCTCCTTCCAGCCGACGATCGTGCTGTCGGTGCCGCGGAACGCGACGTACGATGAGCCGTCGCCGACGTCGAACACGCAGGCGGAGAACTGCTTGGTGGTCTCGGGGTCGAACTCGTCCACGTAGCCGCCGACGCGCAGATCCCGCCAGCGCGGGCTTTCGCACATCGCTCGCAACAGGTCGACATTCATCGACGGCGACCACACCTTGCCGAACATGTCGTCATAGCATTCCGCGCGTAGCAGGTCCCTGACGCCCACCATGGCGAGGTCGACGTCCGTCGCCTCCGCATCGAGTCTCGGCACGTTGACGGGCATCCGCGCGTATGACAGCTGCGCGAGCGCCAGACTGTCGACCTCGTTGAACGGACGGTCGGCGAACGTGTCCTCGTTCGCGCGGATGTCATCGATGATGTTCCCCATGGCGGCCTCCCGTGATGCCATCGATTCTACGCGCTCCCCTTCACACGCGACGCCCCGGCCGCCTGGCACGCGCCGACACGCACTACAATGGTCTGGTCACGTCAACATCACGCATGCATCCCATGCACGCCAAGCGGTTTCAAGCGCGAAGGAGAGCACTATGACGCACATCGACACCACCTGTGTCCAGGGCGGATACCAGCCGGGCAACGGGGAGTCCCGCACTCCCCCGATCATCCAGGCCACGACGTTCAAGTACACGTCGAGCGAGCAGATGAGCCGACTGTTCGACCTGTCCGAATCCGGCTACTTCTACACCCGTCTGCAGAACCCGACCAACGACACGGTCGCCGCCAAGATCTGCGAGCTCGAAGGCGGCGCGGCCGCGATGCTCACCAGCTCCGGCCAGGCGGCGAACTTCTTCGCCCTGTTCAACATCTGCAACGCGGGCGACCATATCGTGGCCTCGTCCGCGATCTACGGCGGCACGTTCAACCTCATCAACGTGACGATGCGCAAGATGGGCATCGAATGCACGTTCGTGAGCCCCGACTGCACGCCCGAGGAGCTGGACGCCGCGTTCCGGCCGAATACCAAGGCCGTGTTCGGCGAATCCATCTCCAACCCGGCGCTCATCGTGCTGGACTTCGACAAGTTCACCGCCGCCGCGCACGACCACGGCGTGCCGATCATCGTCGACAACACGTTCCCCACGCCGGTCAACTGCCGCCCGTTCGACTACGGCGTCGACATCGTCACGCACGCGACCACCAAGTACATGGACGGCCACGGCTCCTGCGTGGGCGGCGCGATCGTCGACTCCGGCCGCTTCGACTGGATGGCCCACGCCGACAAGTTCCCGGGACTGACCACGCCCGACGACTCGTACCACGGCGTCACCTACGCCACCGACTTCGGCCCGGCCGCCTACATCATCAAGGCCACCGCGCAGCTCATGCGCGACTTCGGTTCCACGCCGGCGCCGATCAACTCGTGGATCATGGGCATGCACCTGGAGTCGCTGGCCGTGCGCATGGAACGCCATTGCGCCAACGCACTCGCCGTGGCGAGGTTCCTCGAAGCCGACCCGCGCATCTCATGGGTGAGCTACCCGGGGCTGGAAGGCGACCGCAACCATGCGCTGGCCGCCAAGTACATGCCGAACGGCACGTGCGGCGTGATCTCCTTCGGCGTGCCCGGCGGGCGTGACACGGTTTCCTCGCTGCTCGACCATTTCCGGATGATCTCGATCGCCACGCACGTGGCGGACGCGCGCAGCTGCACGCTCTACCCGGCAGGCACCACCCACCGCCAGCTCACCGAGGAGCAGCTTGAGGAGGCCGGCGTCGGCATCGACCTGGTACGCCTGAGCTGCGGCATCGAAAACGCCGATGACATCATCGCCGACCTCAGGCAGGCCATGGACGCCGTGCTCTGATCAATCATCGATTTCGCTCAGCCGGCTCGCAAAATCATTCTCGGACACGCTCTCCCGGATCCACTTCGCGAGCCGGCACCAGCCAGCGGGGAAGCCCAATCACGTCAGCCGACGTGGCGCTCGAAGCGGTGGAAACCGGTGATGCGGTCGATCCCGGCCATGGCGTCGGCGGGGATCTGGAAGCCGGATGCCTTGAGGTTGTTCTCCAGCTGGCCGGGCTTGCTTCGCCCCGGCGATCACGCAGCTGATTTCAGGATGCTGCAGGATCCATGCCATCGACAGGACCGGCAGGTTCGTGCCAAGCTCGTCGGCGACGCCGCTCAGCCGCTCCACCATGTCCAGGTTCTCATCGGTGAGCAGGTCGTTGATCTGGTGATCCGCCTGCCATGTGGCACGCGACCCGGCCGGCAGCGGCTGAACCACAGTGATCGGGTACAGAATGACGCTTCAGCATACCGCCGACCACCGTGGCCGACACGGCACCGAGCACCGCGCCGGGCAACAGGGCGAGAGCTCCCAGCACCGTGCCGGCGGTGAAGATCGCGATCGCCATGATGAACAGGGTCTTCGTGGCGAACTTGCGCACCATGAACGGCGAGCTGGGGATCGACACCGACAGCAACAGCAGGTAGCCGGTGGTCAGCCATTGCACGACCGATGCGCTGATCGAGAATTCCTCCATCAGTGTGGATTAGGCGATGTTCAGCGACGCTTCCGACAGGATGCCGAGGAACGTCAGGATGGCCAAAGACACCACGACGATGACGAGTTTCGTGGTGACCGGCTCTTTGCCGCCGTGGGGCAGGCGTGCGGTTGATGCGCTCATTGTGTCCTTTCCTTGATTTCCGGTACCCGGATGCGGCCGGATGCGTGGCGGATGGGCTGCGGCTGCGGGACCGGGACGGCCGTCGTCTCGGCGAGCACGTCGCCCAGATGCGCGTGGTACTCCTCGACGTAGGTTCGGCGCAGGTCGAGTTCCCGCGCCGTGAGCGTGAGTGTGACGGCACGGCGGTCGGAGGGGTCGGCGTGCTTGTCGAGCAGTCCGATGGAAGTCATGTCGTTGACCAGTTTGGTGACGCTCGGCGTGGTGACGCCGAGGAACGCGCTTACATCGCATTCCCGTGCGGTGCCGGCCGACTGCCCGTTGGGTTCGTTGAGTAGATGACACCGTTCTCAGCACAGGAGCGGCAGGTGATGCACGATCCGGCACGTCACCCCGTAAAGCCCGGCATACAGGGTACATACACCAGGTAAAACACGCCCGGCAGAATGGTCATACCGGCTCGATACCATATCTGCCATACTTACCCACCATCAAACATCACAGGAGATCTCATGACCACGCTAGCCATTGATATCGGAGGAACCAAAATCGCCGCAGCCGTATGCGATGAAAACGATGCCATCACACATCGCTGGCGCGTTCCCACACCGATGGACGCCGACGCCATCAACCACCACATCGCCAACATCTACCATGAGGCCGTCGCCGCCGGCCACGACGACATCCAGGCCATCGGCATCTCCGCGGCCGGCAACGTCGGCGCGGACCGCCGCACCCTCACCTTCGCCGCGAACATCCCCGCGTGGATCAACTACGACCTGTCCGAGCACATCGGCGCGCTCATCGACCATGCCGTGCCGGTCGTCGTCGAGAACGACGCCAACTGCGCCGGCTGGGGCGAATACGTGCACGGTGCGGGCCAGGGCAGCTCGAACATGGTCGCGCTGACCGTAGGTACCGGACTGGGCGGAGCAATCGTCATCGACGGGCGGCTGTACCGCGGATCGTTCGGCATGGCCGCGGAACTCGGACACCTGCCGATGGTGCCGGACGGCGACACCTGCGGATGCGGGCTTCGCGGCTGCGCGGAACGCTACACGTCTGGAAGCGCGCTGGAACGGTTCGCCAAGTCCGCCGTGCGCCGACGCCCGCAGGACGCCGAACGCCTGATGGAGTTGTGCGGCGGCGACGTCGACAAGCTCGAAGGCCCGATGGTCTCGCAGGCCGCACAGGAGGGCGACGTGCTCGGCCTGTACGCCTTCGGCAAAATCGGCGAATGGCTCGGCCGCGCGATGGCCGCCACCGCCGCGGTGCTCGACCCGGACGTCTTCGTGATCGGCGGTGGCGTAGTGGCGGTCGGCGACATCCTGCTGGAGCCGGCGCGATACAACTACCAGCGGTTCCTGGAGGGCAGCGCATACCGTGGCCACGCGAGCATCGTCGCCGCCACCGCCGGGCAGGATGCCGGCCTGATCGGCGCCGCCAACCTGGCACTGCGCTAAGATGCGCGATGAGAGATGACGATCAGACGCAATCGCGACGCGTGCAACATCCCAACATGGACCGCACGCGGGCTTACGGGTTCTGATACGTGCACAACTCCCGCGAAACGGCATAATGCACGCGTTGTCCAACGCCAGACGTGTACAACAGTGCATGACAACGATTTCATCCACTGTTGTACACCGACCGCAATTCCAGAAACGTTGGAATTCCAACAAGACACACATCTACATGCATAGGTCTCCCAAGGCGCCTCGTGCACAACTGCCGCATTCGCCCGATATGCGCACGTTGTACACGAGGTCCCCTTCGAAAAGACCTCCGGACCGAATCACGTCCCTTTCATCCCCACCTCTCACATGAAGCCGAACGCGATGCCTGCCGTTATGCGAGATTTGCACCGGACACGGATCACAGATCCCGTTTACCTTGATCGACAACGGCCGACACCCTAAGACAATGCGCGTTCGCGGTGGGAAATGCCACGAAATGTCGAAAACGTGGGTTCTTGCCGGTTCGTGGCATGAAATATCCGACTTGTCTCATTGCTTGAAACAAAGGATACCGAATACTAGACAAGTCAGTAATTGGGCCTCCCATGCAGTTCTATTCGCGTCCCGGAAAAATCTTGCACGATACAACGAGAAAATTGCCGAATCACCAGCAGCGTTCGAGCATCGCCGTATCCTTCCTCGCCACACCCTCCGGCCCAGCCGCATCACAGCATGTGGTAGTCTTGATGTCGTTCATATTGGGCGGCATTCCGATATGCCAGGAAAGCCGCGTTGCAAAGGTAGTACCGTTTTGATTTCTCGATGAGCGTCGCCGAGTGGCTTCATGAGCGAAGCCGTGCCTCGGCGTACGCGATCGCAACTCACACCAATCACAGATCCGCAAACCGCATCGGCGAGATTGCGCCGATCCGGTTTCTGCATCCGCGCTTTATGTGAGTTTTTCCCCATTACATCGAGAACAAGGAACCCAATGATACCTGCACTGACCCTGACGAACATCGTTTTCACTTATCCGGGCACATCGGAGCCGCTGCTTGACGGCATCGACGTCACTTTCGCACGCGGATGGACCGCCGTGCTCGGCGACAACGGCATCGGCAAGACGACGCTGGCCAAGCTCGCGATCGGCCGGCTCTCGCCAGATGCCGGGCGCATATCGCCGACTCCGAACCGCCTGCATACCGGTTACTGCCCGCAGAACACCGACGAAACACCGGAGAATCTGGAGGACTTCGCCTGCGACTGGTCACCGCAAGCCATGGAGATACGCCGTGAACTGGGCATCGGCGACGACTGGCCTTGGCGGCCCGGCACCCTGTCGGACGGCGAGGCGAAACGCCTGCAGATCGCATGTGCGTTGGCGACCGATCCCGACGTGCTGGTGCTGGACGAGCCGACGAACCACGTAGACCGGCCGACCCGCGAGCGCATCATCGCGGCATTGCGCTCGTATGACGGCATCGGCATCCTCGTCTCGCACGACGTGGCCTTGATTGACGCGGCGGCGAGCAGCTGCGCGTTGTTCGAACGAGATCATGTGCGCGGTCGTAACATCACCGTGGTGCGCGTGCGGCCGGGAAACTACTCCGCGGCATCCATGGATGCGCAACGGGAGCGGGCGGCGGCGGCAGGCATGGCGCGCAACGCCCGGCGCGAATCCACGCGCATCGACGCGGTCAAGGAGCAGCGCCGACGGGCGGCGACGAGCGAGATAGCCGGCGCGGCCAAAGCGCACCGGCTCGTGAATCCGAAAGACCATGACGCGCGCAGTCGCATCAAGAAAAACCATAACCCCAGCCGGCTCGGCCCCGCGAGCGCCCGCATCGACGCACAGGCGACCGCCGCCCGGGAACGGGCCGCAGCCGTCGTCACCGCCACGAAGCGCTATGACGGAGACATCTGGATGGATGCCGAATCAAGCAACCGACGGGAGCTTGTGCGGCTGGAGCCCCAGATCATCCCGTACGCGCCGCAATCGCCGGATGGAGTCGGCGCGGCAGCGATATCGGAGACAGCGGGCCTGAAGATACCGATGCTGACCGTCGGACCGCATGACCGGATCGGCATCAGCGGGCCGAACGGCACCGGCAAGACCACGCTGGTCCGCACGCTGCTGCGCACGATCGCGATGCGGGAGCAGTATTCCGGCATCCCGCTCCCCCGGCTGACGATCACGCAGAACACGACGGATCAGGATGCCCGGGAGGCGATGCGCCGGCTCACGGCGTTGACGCCCACCGACCGCGGTGATGTATTGTCGGCATTCGCGCAGCTCAACGTCGACCCAAGCCGCCTCCTCGCCGGTGGCAACCCGTCGCCGGGCGAATTGCGCAAGCTGCTGCTGTGCTTGGGATTGCGAGATCACCCGCATCTGATCGTGATGGACGAGCCGACCAACCATCTGGATCTGCATTCGATTCAGGCGCTGGCCCACGCGCTGGCCGGATACCCCGGCGCGCTGCTGCTCGTCTCTCACGACGAGGGATTCCTGGAGTGCGCAGCATCCATCCGCTGGACGCTGCATTCGGACGCCCTCGGCGGCGCGCAACTAACGGTCAGTTGACGCCACCATGACCAGCGTCTTGGCCTTGACCCATTTGAGCAGGAAGCCGACGCACGGCAGCGCCACGCCGACGGCCAGCATATAGCCGACGACCATCCATTGGGCGGTGCCGGATGGCACGGAGAACTCGTCCATCAGATCGGGCAGCGCGATGTTCATCGACGTTTCCGACAGCATGCCCAGGAACGCGCCGATGTACAGTCCCAGCATCACCTTGTGCGGATGCCTGAATTTCGGGGATTCGGCGGGAATATCATGTGCAGAGCCGTGTTCTGCGGCCGCGTGTTCTTGCAGGGTTGTTTCTTTCGAAGTTGTCTGGATCGCGGACAACATGACCTCTCTTGTACTCTTCCCGTCACCGTCGAGCGAGCGGCGCGCACGGCCGGGCCCTGCGTACACGTCGAGAAGTCCCTAACGTCCGGACCTGCGACGGCAACGAAAAACCGCATGACTGGCATCGGGCGAGCCGATTCGACGAATGTCATGCGGTTTTGAAACAGCCGTCACCGTAGCACGATTTGCAAATCCGCATAAGTCGCATCCGCGTGTCGTGCGCGTATCATGCTGGTAGAGGACGCGGCGAATCCTCGCTCGCGCCAGACCGAGCGACGACAGGAAAGGGAGACCATGCAGCATTTCACCCAGGTCATCGACGGCATCGACGGCTCGCGGGCCGAACTCGTCGGCTATGTGATCGACAACAGCCCGGAGATGGATCCGGACCGGCGCCGGCCGGCGATCCTGATCATTCCCGGCGGCGGGTACGCTATCGGATCCGACCGTGAATCCGAACCGGTCGCGCTGCAATTCCTCGCGGCCGGCTATCAGGCGTTCGTACTGAAATACTCCTGCGTGCCAAGCCGGTACCCGGTGGCGTTGCTGGAGATGGCCGAAGCGATGTCGATGATTCGCGAGCATGCCGACGAATGGCATGTGGATGCCGGGCGCGTGGCGGCCATCGGGTTTTCGGCCGGTGGTCATCTCGCCGCGAACCTGACGACGGTTTCCAGCGATGCCGAGCTGCGCGACGCCGGATATGATCCGGCTGCCGTGCGCCCGGACGCGCTGCTGTTGTGCTATCCGGTAATCACGTCTGGCCGGTTCGCGCACCGCGGCAGTTTCGACAACCTGCTGGGTGACGGCAAAGACGATGCGTCGCTGCTGGAGCTGCTGTCGATCGAGAAGCATGTCGACGCGACCATGCCGCCGGTGTTCATCTGGCACACCATCACCGATCAGGCCGTTCCTGTGGAGAATTCACTGTTGATGATCCAGGCGTGCCGTGACGCCGGGGTCAGTATCGAGGCGCACCTGTTCCCGCAGGGCGGGCATGGACTGTCGCTCGCCACCGTGGACACCGCGCGTGCCGGCTCGCCGGGCGAGGGTGACCTCAACAACGTCGTGCCGGCAGTGCAGATCTGGCCGCGGCTCGCCTTCGACTGGCTCCGCCGCACGTTCGACGTGAGGTAAAGGCTGCTGTCGGAGGTTCACAGGCCCATTCGCGCATATCCCGCGCCTGTGCCTTGGCTGTGCGCCGTCACCGTGCGTGGGTTATTGCGTCACTGTGCGAGGGTACCGTCACCGTGCGCGCCCTCACGCACAGTGACACATCAAGAAAATCCCTGTTTTCCAATGCTTTCCGGGTACCGTCACGCTGCGTGTGCCCTCGCAGCGTGACGGTACCCGCGCACAGTGACGCCGCGGAACAGCCCATTGGCAGCAACCACGGCCGGCAACTTGGCAGTGTCACTCACCGGCAGCTTGACGCCGCGCGTTCCGCGGCTCAGGCTTGGCGTGGATCTTCGCGGTGAGATGGCGCACTTCGATCTTCCATACCGTGACGCTGCGCACCTGCTGATCGGTGAACTCGATATCCGGCATGCCCGCCTGCTGCCCCATCAGCAGCCGCAGCCCTTTGCGGCACTCGTCCAGGTCGTCGATCACGCTGGCCACGCCGTTGCCGATCACCGACTTGAACGCCTCGCCCCAGTTGCACGGGGTGCGGCCGGCGATGACCTCACAATCAGTCTCCATCGAGAACGCCACATCCAACGCGTTTCCCGCAGCCCGGATCGCGTCGAGTTTGCGGCCGATCGACGCCGAGTGGATGTACAGGGTCAATCCGGCCAGTTCGTCGCCGGTGCCGGCTCCCTCGCGCCGCTGCCATTCGTATCCGAAATTCAGCGGCACGATCGTCAGTCCCTCGGCATCCGCATAGCCCACATGCACGATACGGCATGCGGCGATGATTCCCTCGATCTGTTCGCAATCGGTCACCTCGCGATCGGCGCGGCGCATCATGCGATGGCACCCTGCGACCGTGCGCTCGTTATTGCGTCGCGTCGGACGCGCTTCATCCAGTCCCGTCATCGCCATCGCTCCTTGTGCCGCCCCGGGTTTGATTTGATGATACTCCCGTTCCATGACCCGTAATTGAAGATGGGATCAGCCGCAATGCGGAGAAAAAGCTGAGCAAAAAGAAAAAGCGACCCCGGCCGGACTTGAACCGGTGACCTCCGCCGTGACAGGGCGGCGCTCTAACCAACTGAGCTACGGGGCCGTTCGTGCCGTCATCAGGCACAAGAGAATATAATACAGGACTACTCGACCATGGGCGTGTCGCGGCCAAGCGCCCGATAAAGACCGGTCGCACACGGCAACCGGTCAATGCCCGGCCGGGCGAGCGCACAGTACGGCCACAAATGCGCCTTGGTAACGGCTATGAACTCCCGGATGAACGCCGTGGGCCAGTAGTAGCCACGCGTATGGCTGCCGCCCCCATCCGCCTTCAGCCCGATATGATGCGCGTATTCGCTGGCTCGGAACACATGGTAATCGCTGGCGACCAGCGCGCAACGGTAGGCGAGGCCCCGGCGCCCGGGGACCGATTGCACGCCGCTGCGCGCATCCATGATCTCCTTCGAAAAACGAAGATTCTCCATGGTCGTGGTGGAACGGTCCTCCATGAGCACCGCGTCGGCGGGAACATGGCGGCTTTCCGTCAGGTACCGCCGCATCGATTCGGCTTCGGACACCACTTCGTCGCTCCCCTGTCCGCCGGAGGCGACGAACACGCCCGTCTTGCCCTGCTTCTCCCACAATGGCCGCCGCCAGCAGCGCCGGCAACGACGCCAACGTCATGCCGAAATTCATTCCGGCCTTCCCCACCAGTCATCGTCTTCTCGACGATGCGCTGAGACCCGTCACTATACCGCGGAACCTGCGGCCGTACCACTTACGCCGGTGGCCATCCACCACCGTCTCTTCCCCCGGCATGTGCGATGCCCTATAATCGTAGATTTGTCCTATTCACACGCCTCGGGCACACCGCCACGACCTCATGCGTGTACAGTGCAGGAAGGATTTCCATATGGAACCGAATTATCTCGTGTTGCTGGGAATCGTCATCGTGATCATAGGGTTCGCCCTCAAGCTCGATGCGATCCTGATCATCATCGTGTCCGCCGTGGCGACTGCGCTCGTCGGCGGCATCATTCCCAAGGGCAACGTCACGATCGGCATCATCGTGTTCGGCGTGGGCATGATGCTGTTCACGATGATCATGGGCAACGCGTTCGCCGCGATCACCGTGATGACCGTGGGCATCGGCGCGCCATTCGTGCTCGCCTATGGCGGCCAACTTCAACATCGTGCCCGTTGCGATGCTCGACATGAAGGACCGCATGGGCGTGATCAAGAAGCAGGTGCTGCCGGCGATGGTGATGATCGTCGTGCAGATCGTGTACATGCTCATCGCCCAGTGACACCGTATTCCATCCGTATATTTCAAGCAAAGGAGCCATTATGAGCAAGATCCTGGTCACCGGATTCGATCCGTTCGGCGGCGAGCCGGTCAATCCCGCATTCGAAGCGGTCAAGCTGCTGCCCGAGTCCATCGCGGGCGTGAGCGTCGTCAAATTGGAGATTCCGACCGTGTTCACGCGCAGCGCCATGGTGGTCGAGGAGGCCATCGAACGCGAGAAGCCCGATTACGTGCTGTGCATCGGTCAGGCCGGAGGCCGTTCGGCCGTGACCGTGGAGAAGGTCGCGATCAATCTGGCCGAAGCCCGCATCCCCGACAACGACGGCGAGCAGCCATTCGACACCCCGCTGCGCGAGGACGGCGACACCGCGTATTTCGCCACGCTGCCGGTCAAGACCATGGTCAAGCGCATCAACGCGAGCGGCATCCCGGCGCTCATGTCGTACACGGCTGGCACCTACGTGTGCAACAGCATCATGTACAACGTGCTGTACCTGCTCGACCGCAGGTTCCCCGGAGTCAAGGGCGGCTTCATCCACGTGCCGTACGCGACCGCGCAGGGCGTGGGCAAGCCGAACGGCACGCCCACCATGGAAATCGCGACAATGGCCAAGGCCATCGAGGCCGCGATCGAAGCCGCAGTGAGCGTCGATGAGGATGCCACCGACATCATGGGCGAAACCCACTAATCACGCCCACCCGTCGAAAACCACTGACATATCAGCCCGCCGACGAGCCCGCTCATGGGTTCGTCGGCACACTGCAGACGGACCGAATCACTTATCGGGAAGCCGGCCGTCGGGATCGCACACGATCCATTCGCCGCTGGGATCCACGGCGACCGTCGGGTGAGGAAACACCTGGTCGAACAGGTCCGCGTCCTCGATGACCCGTTCCGAGGTCTTGTACGGGACAGGCCTGGCACCGGCCAGACGTATGCGCGCATTATCGACCTCAAATCGTTCCACGGCCATATGGTCGCCTTCTCGCGATGGCCACTCGAACGAGCCGTGAAATCACGATGCGCAATATCCAAATACCGGCGCTCTCTCCGGGGATGAACGTGCAAACGATGAACGGGCAGATGATGAACGTGGCGACCCCGCCGCACTCCCATGAGATTTCTCGCGCAGCCATACTGATTCCGCGGGGCCGCGCTTGCGTTCCAACCACTCCGATTCCATACGACCATTACCTATCCTGACGGCCATTATTTCCCCTGATTGGGGCGCCACGCCCCACTCCAGCCCTTCCGATACCATGGTATGCGGTGGTTTGGCATGCCCGCGACCGACATGCGGACGGGCACCGCATGGAACGGCCGGCATGCGCGGACCAAAAGCACAGACCAGAAAACGGCGGAATCCCAACCCCTTTAAGGAGTAACTGCATACCATGGCAGAGTTTATTGTTCAGATGGGTCAGCCTTCGTGATCGTTGCTATTTCAACGTTTCCTTGGCGTGTCCGCTGACACAAAACGCTCGGGAACCAACCCGGTGGTTCCCGAGCGTTTTGTGTCAAGACTGTGTCACCTATTGTGTCATCAATCAGTCGGATTCCATTCAGATGATCATGCAATTCACTGCGTTCGGAACGGATGACACTAGACACATGTCCTGGCCCGCAGCTCCGCTGATTCACGTCAACACAGTAAGCATCAATGCATACCTATCCCATTCAGCCACGGGCACAGCCTACTCAACAGACCAATCCCCGAACCAACGGCGAAACCGAAACAAGCTTCAATCAAAATCAGAAACCTCATCGTTTCACCCCAGACCAGAAACCATCGTTGGCCCACCCGTGACCATCACCGCCTCCCTTGAATCCAGAGAACGGATTGACATCATCACACAAGACCAGTAAACTAGGCTTGCTTTCTCTTAGCAATAAGGAAGGCTCCAAGCCGCCGGGGGTATTCCCCCGGCACTTCTTTTTCATCCGGGGAGGCCGGCGATGCGCGAGTTGAGCATCATGGTCGACGAGTCCGGCGAATGGGGCAAACTCTCCAAGTACTATCTCATCACGCTCGTGTTCCATGACCAGTCAGAACCGGTCATGCCCCACATCGAACGCTATGAGCAACACCTCGCGGATGCCTCACTGCCAGACATTCCCTTCCACGCAGGACCATTGCTCAACGGGCACGCCGACTACGAGACCCTCAGCATGGCCGACCGCAAGCGCCTGTTCGTCGCGTTCTTCACCCTCGCACGGAATCTGCCCTTCACCTACGTGACGTTCGCACACCGCAAAAGCGAGTTCGACAACGACAAACGTCGTTTCGAGGCTCAGCTGCGGCGAGACCTGGCGAACTATCTGCTGACACACCTCGACAGATTCCAGTCGTACGACACCATCAAGATCTATTACGACAACGGACAGCAGGTCGTTACCAACGCGTTGAAGGCATCCATCGGCTATGCACTCTCCAAGGAAGCGGTCATCTACCGCAAAGCCGACCCTAAAGACTACCGCCTCGAACAAGCAGCCGATCTCATGTGCACCATCGAATTGACCGCGCTGAAATTCAAAGCCGGAGAAAACACCGAAACCGATCACAAAATGTTCGGAGACTGGCGCTCATTCAAACAGAACTACCTCAAAGCGTTACGCCGCAAACAAGCAAAATAACCGCCATATCCCGCATCGTTTCCAACAGACGCTTGCATAAAAACACTCAGCCCGCATACGACGAAAGGGTGGGCATGCCATGAAAGGACATGCCCACCCCTGATGTCAGTGGTTCGGCAAACCGGCTACGTGTTTAGCAGCGGATCCTCCTCACCGCTGTAAAACCGGCACCCAGCACGGCCAGGGCGACCAGCGCACCGGCCACGACCGCACGTCAACGCCGGTCTTGGCCAACCCCTGCTTCTTGCCATCGTTCTTGGAATCGGCCTTCTTGTCACTTGCAGACGGCCTGGTTGCAGCCGGTTTGTTGCTGTCGGACGGCTTGTCGTTGTCGCCATTGTCCGGCTTGCTTGGCTTCGAGGGAACGGTCTCCGCTTTCTTCAACCCGGACTGCGCGTCAGCCAAGGCCTTCACGGCAGCATCCACGTCAGCCTGGGACGCATCCTGCTTACCGGCGACAGTCTTCGCGTCGGCCAGCGCCTTCGCGAACGGAGCCCAGGAATCCTTGGTGTAATCCTTCTCAGCCAGCTTGGCGGCGTCACCCACGGCCGTGTTCAGCTTGGACTTGTCAACCGGAGTCGGAGTGGGAGAAGTGTCGCCCACGGTCACCGGGGTCCACGCCTGCGCGGTGCCGTTTTCGTCCTGAACGCTGATCTTGTGCTCGCCGTCAGGCAGGTTGGAGGGGATCAGCGCGTCGAAGTAGTACTTGCCGGTCTTCTCCTCCTTCTTCACCGTCACGAACGGGGCGCCGCCCGGGCCGGTCAACGCCTGAGGGGTGGAATAGATGTACGCGTACCAGAACAGGCTGTTCGCATCCGCCTTGCCCTTCGCCTCATCCTTCAGGTTATCGATGTACACGCGGGCGGTTTTGCCCGGCTCGACCTTGCCACCGGCAACCGCAGCCTTCACGTCAGTCTTATCAGGCAACGTCTCAGCAGGCTTCGCAGCCGCGACGGACTTCGTCGTGAAATCAGGGACGAACTTCAACGCGTTCTCGTTGTCCTCCACCCAATGGCTCACCTTGGTATTGGAATCCTTGTAGATGGGCTGCGCGTACAGCGCGACTTGCCGGATATCCACCGGGGTCTTCACATGCACGCCATTACGCAGCAATTCGTTCGACGTGTCCTGAACGACTTCCTGATAGGGGTACGAAGGAAAATCAGAGCCCTTTGCGTTGTTCGTATACGCGGTGTTGGGAGTCAAGCCAATCAATGGGAAACCAAAACTGCCGGAAGCCTTGCCATTCCAGGAGTTCTTGTTGAAATACCTGGCGAACCATTGGCCAGAGGCCTTGAAAGCCACCTTGCTCCCATCAGTCGATAGGTCATTGTCGTTAAAGACGCCCTTGTACTCCTTATCGCCATGGAAGCCATAGATGCTGTCGTACGAGCCTGCGGTCAGCTCATCATCGGAAACGCCCGTGCTGCATATGGGAATCCAGTACCCCCGATGGTATTCGCACTTGAGTGCGCCTTCTCTATCGGGGTGATGTCGGTGATACGCTGCACCTCGATAGAGAAGCACACGTCCTTGATCTCGTCCACCTGCGCAGGGTCGATCTTGTAGTCGAACGACACGTTCGCCGTCTGCGCTCCCACATCCGACACCCTCACGTTGGACGACGTGATCGGATTGTCCTTATTCGTTACATCCGCCGCGTTCGCAGTGGCGACGCCCCCGAACAATGTGCATGCGGCCACGGCCAACGCCGCCATGGCCTTTCCGAAACGCCTCACGACATTCCCTTTCCCCCAGGTCCCCCGGGATTCTCATCGAAGGACGACGGGCAACCCCGCCTCCATACCCTGAAAACGCTAGCCCCCCGTGGCCTCATTCTGACGGCGTCAGGACACGCCGCATGCGCGCGTTCGCGCTGTTGCGCCATGACGATGGCGTATGGGATAATCCACAAGGTGCTTTTGCGTGGACCGGAACGGCCGTGGCGACACGGAAAACGGACGGGCGGATGACACGAATGACTGCCGTCCGGGACACCCCCCGAAACCGGTTGTGTCATTACCGGATCAGGGTCCCGCAAAACGTTGGAATTTCAACGTTTAGTGAATGGTTAGGTATTATATGGCTGAGTTTATTGTTCAGATGGGTCAGCCTTCGTGATCGTTGCTATTTCAACGTTTCCTTGGCGTGTCCGCTGGCACAAAAGTGTGTCATGGTCGGCTTGGATCGTCACTTGTGTCAAGTTTGTGTCATCTGTCGCTAATCCGAGACCCAGCATTGCTAGAATCGATGTAAGCGATGCCGACGCGACGGCATTCCACACCACGGAAGATTCATTCACTTTCGATGAGGCAAGGAGGCGAGACATGACGAAGCTCGAACGCAGCCAGATCGATTTCTCCACGTTTATGCTGTATCGGCTCGCCGAGCATTGGGGCAAGTCCGTGCCCGACACCTATCGCATTCTCGATAAGGCCAACGCTATCGACGGCTACCTTGTCCCCTGCTACGACATGCTGCACACACTCGGCAGCGAATACCTCGTCAACGACCTGACGGACTACGTGCGCGAGCAGGGAATCTGCATATGAGGCTGTACCACGGTTCCGACGTCACAATCGAAAAGCCCGACGCCATCCACTCACGCAAGAACCTCGATTTCGGCTCGGGGTTCTACGCCACCAGTTATCCGAAGCAGGCGGAACGCTGGGCCTTGCGACGTTCATTGCGCTCGCATGGCAAAGCGCTGGTCAACGTGTACGAATTCGACGAAACGGCGAATCTCCATATTCTGCGTTTCAACGAGAACGACGCCGAATGGGTTCGATTCGTATGCAACTGTCGTCGGGGCGGACAGCCTCCCCTGGGAACTGACCTCATCATCGGAGGCGTTGCGGATGACAAGGTCTACGCGGCCATAGACATGTACATGCGTGAGCTATGGGACATGGAACGCACCCTGCAGGCCCTAGCCTTCTACGAACGAAACGACCAGTACTGCTTCCTCACACCCCGGTCGATCGCAGCCCTGCGATACGTCGAGACCTACGAGGTGGAACAATGACGATCACGCCACAAACACTGACGAAGCTCGAAACGCTACGCAAGGAGCATCTCGAATCCGATCTCATCGCGCTGATAGCCGACCAATACGACATGACAGCCGCCGATGCGATGAAACTCTATTATTCCAGCCAACTCAGCCAACAGGTGGCCGACGGCTCCTACGGCATCGAACAACTCGACGCGCGCTACCTACTCGACGACCTTCAACGATACGAGCCGCAACTCTTCAGAACCGTCAACGCGACTGAATAGGGCACGGCTGCCGAGTTCCGACACGAGCACCCTCGCATCCCATCACATTCTGCAGCGACGCGGTGTGGACGACAAGGCAACAGCTCGTCCCGTTACTCGGACGCGGCATCACGACGATCAGCAAACACATCGGCAATGCCAAGCGTGAGGAATTGGACGGAATCGCCCCCCCCCAGCGGCACAACCCACGAGCTACATCTCGCCTACTCCCCTGCGTCGGGATCGTATCTGAGAATGTCGCCCGGCTCGCATTCCAAGGCCGGGCAGCGGCATGAACCGCAATCAGCGCGATGGGATGCGCCGACACCAACTGACATCACTCTTGAGGCATCTGGTACGAGTATTTCACCCGCAATGTTTGATAGTCGCCCTTGCTGAGACGGTATCCGACATTGGGCTGCTCCTGATATTCCCCGTCCATGAGATGACTGAATCGGACACCGGTCGCCAATGGTTCGGCAGGAGGCTTGGTAATCCGGGCGAACATCTGTTCCAGAGGCCCGAGGTCGTTCGACCGCATGGCGGCGATGGAGGCCGGGTCATTCTCGCGTCTGCCGACCAATCCCCAGTCGAAATGCCATCCGGCGTCACGGGCCACGACGTCCCAGAACACTCGTTGGGCGCGGCCGTTGCCCTCACGGAACGGGTGGAGGATGTTGAAATTGTTGTAGCTTACGCTCAACCGTCGATGAACGTCTCAAACGGCAATCCCCGCAACAGGTTGTCCTCTCGCAGCATCCGTTCGCTGTAGATCACTCCCATGTCGAAGAGCTCCAGCGGCTGGAACGGCTCTCCATCACCCTTCGCCATGTCGATGACACGAATCTCGCCGGCCCAGTCATACACATCCCGGAACAACTGGCGATGAATCCACTGCAACTGCGCAAGCGTGCCCTCGGCCTTCGGAAGGCTTCGATGCAGCTCGATGGAACGCGCCGTTCACAGATCGTTCTCGACGGTGGCCAATTCCACGGCACTCGACGCACCGGCCAGATTCCTCAGCACATCGGTGCCGGGAATCAGAGAGGGATCATGCGCGGCGCGGAGGTACGTCATGCCGCGTCCAGACCATAGCGTCGCCGGGTGCGGGCCACCAACTCGGCGGGATCGATCAAGCCTCTCGCATAATCCCTGGCGTCATCCATGAAAGCGACGGAAACGGCACCGCCCTCCATCTGCGTGGAATGAACAGCCAAGGCAACATCCTCTACCCGATCATTGAGCCAATCGCCCGACACCGCACCCACCTCATTCCACAGTCACGGTCACCGTTATGTTCCATTGTATGGCGCGCACAGGCAGCACAAGATTCCGCTAGGGGCATTCCTCCGGCTTTTCTTTTCTCCTATGCGTAGAACTGCTGGCAGAATTTCTGAGATGCCAATCGGGACCGAACCTCGGTCTGCCATTCCCCGGACGACGCGAGCAGGTCCGGCAATCGTTTTCCGAACACGTCTTCGATTTCCTCGCGCGTGAAGGAGTAGCCGTCGCCGACGAAGTTGTAGGTGATGTCCGACAGGTTGGGGATGGATGCCATGGACACGACCGAGTTGCAGATCAGGTCCCGCCACACGTCATCGACCCCGATATCCCCAACCACTTCAAGGTAGTTGATCGTCAGAGACTCATGCTCCGCGTCGATCTCGTATTTCCTGTCCACACTATGCAGAGGCAGCGCGCCGAAAAGCTCGCGAACGCCGTTATTGTCGCCCAGGGAGATGGGACCAAGCTGCGCGATCGGTGTGACGTCATGCGTCAGGGCGTCATCCTGCTCTCGCGCATATTCCGCGTTCGCCTGGTTCTCCGAGGCAATCTGAAACGCGGCACAGAACAGAACGACGACAACCGCGAGCACGCCGACGATGGTCATGGTTTTCTTGTTCACCGTTCTCATGATTTCTCCCTCGACTCTTCACAGGAACCTCGACTCGTCACAGGCACCCTTCGACGATGTAATCCAATTATAACCACGGGATTCCCGTTGTCCGACACTGATTGGCGATGGGATTCGACCCTGATGTTTATCGGTATCGAAACCATGGGTCCGGCTTGCCCGCATGGTCGGTGACGTCCCGCTGTCCGTGGGCGCGGTCGTCGTCGGCTTCGCGGTCAGGAAGTTCATGGACGGGGCCGAACGGTCCCGGCGGGAACTGGGCGTGGCTTTGCTGGACGTGGACATGCCCGTCCTCGACGGGCCGGCGACCGCGAAGGAGATGGCCGGGCTCTACCCGTCGGTCGCGGTGATGATGCTCACCGTGTTCGAACACGAGGAATCGCTCGCCAAATCACTGGCCTTGAACGTGCGCGGATTCCTGACCAAGGACATCCCCTCCGCATAACTCGTCCAACTGATCAAACAGGCACACGCGGGATGCACGGTGTTCGGACCGCGCCCGACCAGTATTCTCGCCGACAGCTATCTATACTCCGGAAGAAACGACCCCGGATACGACGCCTTCCGCGACCGAGTGGAGCGTCTCCCGAACCACCTGCGCGCCACGTTCGACCTGCTCATCCAGGCGCTGCCGAACAAGACCATCGCCAAACGGCTCGGCCTGAGCGAGGCCACCGTGCGCTCCTACATATCCGAGATCTTCGCCGCACTCGGATACACCAACCGCGGCGAACTCACCATCACCGCCATCAAGGCCGGATACTGAACCACCCATGTAAACGCCCTCGGCCCACGCAAAAACGCGTAAACCCGATTGCAGATCCACCGTTGCGGCATGACGATGGGATATGGGATAATCCACAAGGTGCTTTTGCGTAGGACCAAGGCGCCGGCGATGACACGGGACAACCACAACAGCGAATGACGCACAACGGGCCGTCCGGGACACCCCCGTAAACGGTCGCGTCGTTTTCCATTGGTGTCATTACGGGGTCCGGGTCCCGCAAAACGTTGGAACTTCAACGTTTAGTGAATGGTTAGGTATTATATGGCAGAATTCGTATATCAGATGATCAAGGCTCGCAAGGCGTACGGCGACCGTGTGATCCTCGACGACGTGACCCTGAGCTTCCTGCCGGGCGCGAAGATCGGCGTGGTCGGCCCGAACGGCATGGGCAAGTCGACGCTGCTGAAGATCATGGCCGGACTAGAGACCGTCAGCAATGGCGAGGCCTACATCACACCGGGCTTCACGGTCGGCATCCTTCAGCAGGAGCCGCCGCTGGACGACACCAAGACCGTGGGCGAGAACATCAAGATGGCGTTCGGCCCGATCGCCGAGAAGGTCGCGCGTTTCAACGCCATCGGCGAGGAGATGGCCAACCCGGACGCCGATTTCGACGCGCTGATGGACGAGATGGGCAAGCTGCAGACCGAGATCGACGCGGCCAACGGCTGGGATCTCGACTCACAGCTCGAACAGGCCATGGACGCGCTGCAGTGCCCCGACATGGACACCCCGGTCTCCGTGTGCTCTGGTGGCGAGCGTCGCCGTGTGGCATTGTGCAAGCTGCTGCTCGAAGCCCCCGACCTGCTGCTGCTCGACGAGCCCACCAACCACCTCGACGCTGAGTCGATTCTGTGGCTGGAGCAGTTCCTGCACCAGTACAAGGGCGCCGTCATCGCCGTCACCCACGACCGTTACTTCATGGACAACGTGGCCGAATGGATCTGCGAGGTCGACCGCGGCCACCTGTACCCGTACAAGGGCAACTACTCCACGTACCTGGAGACGAAGGCGAAGCGTCTGGAGATCCAAGGCGCCAAGGACGCCAAACTCGCCAAGCGCCTCAAGAACGAGCTCGAATGGGTGCGCAGCTCGCCCAAGGCCCGTCAGGCCAAGAACAAGGCGCGTCTGGAGCGTTACGACCAGATGGAGAACGAGGCGCGCAACAACAAGAAGCTCGACTTCTCCGAGATCCAGATTCCGGCCGGCCCGCGTCTGGGCTCCGTGGTGCTGGAGGCCGAGCACCTGCACAAGGCTTTCGGCGACCGCGTGCTCATCGACGACCTGTCCTTCACGCTGCCGCGCAACGGCATCGTCGGCGTGATAGGTCCGAACGGCGTCGGCAAGTCCACACTGTTCAAGACCATCGTCGGTCTGGAGCCGCTGACATCCGGCGAGCTGAAGATCGGCGACACCGTGAAGATCAGCTATGTCGACCAGAACCGTGAAGGCCTCGACCCGAACAAGAACCTGTGGGAGGCTGTCTCCGGCGGACTCGACTTCATCGAGGTGGCCGGCGTCGAAGTGCCGACCCGCGCCTATGTGGCGAGCTTCGGATTCAAGGGCTCCGACCAGCAGAAGCTGACCGGCGTACTCTCCGGCGGTGAGCGCAACCGACTGAACCTGGCCCTGACCCTGAAGCAGGGCGGTAACCTGCTGCTGCTCGACGAGCCCACCAACGATCTGGACGTCGAGACGCTGGAATCCCTTGAAAACGCGCTGCTCGGCTTCCCCGGCTGCGCCGTGGTCATCTCCCACGATCGTTGGTTCCTCGACCGCATCGCCACGCACATCCTGGCGTGGGGGGGGGGCGAGACCATGGCGCATAACATATACGAGGAGGCCCCTCACGGTTGGTGAGGGGCCTCCTGTGGCTATTGATCGGTCAGAACCGATCAGCGTCAGCGGACGCTGCGGCGACGAACCGTGACAACCGCACCGCCGGCCAGCGCGAACAGAGCCGCGATGGTGGCGAGCACCGCCGTGTCGGCGCCGGTGGCGCTGAGCTTGCCGTCGTTCGGCTTCGTGGTCGGCTTCGTGGTCGGCTTCTCCGTACCCGGTTTGGTCGGCTCGGTCGGGCCAGTCGGGCCGGGCACCTCAGAGTCCTCGGTGACGGTGACGGTCACAGAGGCGGACTTGCCGTTCGCCGTGGTCGCGGTCACCTTCGCCACGCCCTTCGCGACGGCGGTCACCTTGCCGGTCTTGTCGACCGTCACGACCTTGTCATCGCTGGAGGCCCACGTCACCGCCTGGTCCGCGTCATCCGGCGCGACCTTCGCGGTCAGCTGCGCGGTGGTGCCCTTCTTCAGCGACAGCGCGCCATTGGCAACACCATCGCCAGAAACGGTCACACCCGTAGCCTCCGGAGTCTCCGTCACCTCGGGGTTGTCCTTCGGCTGCTCGGGCTCGGTGAGCTCGACCGGAGTGGCCTTGGCCGTCGCAGCCAGCTCGGCGACAGCCGCCCAGGTGACGCCTGCGCTGGTTTCGGGGAGGCCCCATGCGTCGTTGATCTGGAACTTGACGTACACGTCACCGGACGGAATGGTATTCGGCAGCGCGATGGTCTGCAGTTCCTTGGTGTACGGGAACTCAGCCGTGGCGACGGGTTCACCCCAGTTGGTGACATCGGCAACGCTGTTGGCGTCGCTGGCCGCCACCACGTACACTGCGACGTTCTTGGCCGGGCCGTTCAGCTTGTCCTGACGGTACAGGTGGGTGATGGCCGCAATCTTGTTGCCCTCGCCGGGCGACGCCTTGAACGCCAGCCAGTGCGGAAGATTGGCGCTGGGGTTGGAGTACTTGCTGTGCCAGAACGTGTTTGCGTTCTTGTCGAAGGCGTTGCCCACGGGAGCATGCTCGCCGGTGGTCTCCTGAGAGCTCGCCGCGTAGTCGCTTGCTTCCACGTCCTTGGTCAGGCTGCCGGTCAGCGCCACGCTGGTGGTGCCGAGCTCTTCACCGGTCTTGGTGTTGGTGAGCTTGAACTGCACGGTGGCGTCGCCCGTCCCAGTGGTGTTGACCACGTTGAAGTAGGCGATGGCGGCCTTGCCGGCCGGAATCGACTTGAGGCTGACGCTTCCGGGCTTGATCTCCCAGCCTTCCGGCACGACCGGGGTGACGGTGACGTCACCGGTGTTCGCGTTGGATGCGGCCCTCACCTTGACGGTGATCTTGGACGGGGAGGCCGGGTTCACGGTCTTGGAGTCCACGGTGGCGGACATGCCCATGTGGCCGGTGAGCGTGAACAGCGCGTTGTCGCTGACCAGGTCAGCCGGGAACTGAGCGACGGTGCCAGCGGCGGGACGATGGGTCTCCAGATCGATGTTCTGCTCGTTGCCGGTGGCGATGGCGAGACGCTGCTGCGTCAGCGCCGGGGAGATGGTGTACTTGCCATCCTTGTCGGCGCGGATCTGCCACTTCTGCGTGTTACGCTCATTGGCGGTGTCGCGCTGATCCTGACCGACGGACACGTCGGCGCAGTTGCGCAGTTCCGGCGTCGCGCCGACCTGGGTGACGACATCGAGATGCTTGCTTCCGGTGAAGAGCGCAAGACACTTTCCGGACACTGTATCCTTCATCTGGTAGTAGCCGTCAGGCGTGGTGATGAGCTCCCACGGACCTTTGGAGATCGACTTCAACTGGGGGATGTCGTAGATGCCGGCATCGACCGGGGTGTAGTCGTATTCGCGGATGTCCAGCGGGTAGCCGATCTTGTCGATGTCCGCCTTCATATCGTTCCACGTCGCCCACGGGCGGGAATCGGACCAGGTCATCTGTGAGATGAAGCGCATGCCGTCGAAGATCTCCTTCTCGACCTCGTTCTCGGTCTGGTAGATCGAGCTGTCGGGCCAGATGGACACCTTCGCACCGGTCAGTTTGTCGTAGTTCTTGTCGATCTGTCGTCCGCCGTCAAAGGTTCCGACGTTCCAGTTGTTGTTGTACAGTCTTGCGGCGTTGACCTTGTACACTTGCGCCGAACGGGACCAGTACAGGGCCTGGGTCGCGTTCATCAACGTGTATCCGTCCTGGACGAGCTCCTGCGGCTTGCGGCCGGCACCATACCAGTATTCGATGACGATGTCCTTGTTCAGGGAGACGTTCTTGGTGTTGACGATGCCGTCGTTCCAGATGCGCAGCTGCTTGCCCTTGGCCTTGACGTATTTATCTATGTCATTGATGAAGCCGGTGAACGCATCATTCGGTGTCGCGCCGGCTCCGTACTGCTTTTCGGCGAACGTCTTCAACTTGCTGTAGTTGTCGAAGCTGGTGCCGATCATGTACTCGTCGGCGCCCATGTGCCAGTATTTCGTGGTGAATACGCCGTCGTATTCGTCAATCAGCGTCTTGTAGAACTTCACGGCCTCCGGGTTGGAGATGTCGAGCTTGTTGGGATCCTTCCGGCCTGAGTTGTCGGCAAGCTGGTACTCCGGGTAGTTCTCCAGCCAGACGTTCATGTGGCCCGGGGAGTTAATCTCCGGAATCACGTCGATGCCGTAGTTATTCGCCTTCTTGACGAACTTCTTGACGTCGTCGCGCGTGTAGTACGACCATGTGGCGGCCTTCTTGGTGTTGTCCTCTTCCGGCTTGAGCTTCATCTCCAGCAGCACGTAGTTGAGGCGCAGGTCGGCCATGTCCGACAGGAAACGGTCGATCCAGTCAGTGGAGATGTTGATCTGGCAGGCGCACAGCGTAGCGCCGCGCTCCTTGTACTTCGGCTTCGTGGCGACCGTGCCGGCGGGCAGGGTCAGCTGGCCCTGGCGAAGCATCTGCGAGACGGAACGGGTGCCGTAGAACACGCCGATGTCGGTCGTGCCGATGACCTCAAGGCCCTTCGAGCCGATGTTCAGCTTGAATCCCTCATCACCCAGTTCGGCCTTCTTCGATGCATCCAACGTGAGCGAGATGTCTTTGCCCGTCGCTGAACCGGTCGCGGCCTTGATGTCCACGTCGGTGAACTTGGTCAGCTCGGATGCCAGGCTCTGCGCACGCGCGGCCAGTGCATCGCTCGACACGACGCGGGTGCCTTCACCCAGCGTCCATGCGCCGGTGCCGTCGGTCCAGCCGTCCATGCTCGGGACGGTGGCCGGGCGGGTGAGATTCACGGGAGCCGTGGCACTGTACCCGGCTGCACTATCGTCGGCGGCGCTGGCCGTCATCGCGGTGCACATGCCACCGACCATCAGGCCGGCTACAATGGCCGCAACGGTACGCACACCGAAACGTCTATTGGAGCTTTTCTCCATTGAAACTTCCTTTATTCTCTTGTTGCGGTTATGACAGGAGAGCTTCATCGTCTCCAATGGATGCCGAGCCGGCAAAGCAAGACAAAGCCGTCACAACATCATCACCGATTAAACGTACACTGTGTTAACAAAATTAGCAAGATGCATGAATGTCGCCTTGCGTTCCAGCCTTTTCCACGCCCGGCACCCATATTCCACGTCACATCGCGTTCATCATCGGCTTACGCTCGTTACAAAACCGGCCGACCGAATTTACCTGGTCACGCTACACTGCTGTGAGTACCGAAACCGGCTGGGAGCCGAGCGAAAGCATGAACATATAAACGGACCGTATATATACCGCATGATATACGTCCCGGCACGTCACTGGAAGGGAGCGGCAATGACGCACGAAGACGGAACGACACCGTTGAATCATCTGGTAAAGGTATTGAGACTGGGCGACCCTTCCGAATACCGCGGACATACCTACATCAGCGGGGAGAGCCTGTACTTCCCCACCGGACGCGTGTACGGCGGGCAGGTGATCGCGCAGTCGCTGATCGCCGCGTCGAAGACGGTCTCGCCCAGCCGGCTCCCCCATTCGGTGCACGGGTATTTCATCGCGGCGGGCGATATACGCCAGGATTTGCTGTTCGACGTGGAGACCCTGCGGGACGGCCGGTCGTTCTCGGCGCGCAGGGTCAACGTGACGCAGTCCGAAGGGCCGATCCTGACCGCCATCGCAAGCTTCCAGGAACAGGGGCAGTCCGGAGTGGAGTTCTCCGATACGATGCCGCAGGACGTGCCGGCACCCGAAACGCTCACCAGTGCCAAGGAGCTGATGGAACCATATGCCGACAAATCGCCGTTCGCCAAGTTCTATGCGAAGAAGTCGCCGTTCGACATCCGCCACGTCACGCCGACCATCATGCTCGGCGCCGACAAGGACAGCGCGGCGCACGACTCAGGCAAGCAGCTGGTGTGGATGAAGGCCGACGGCGTGGTGGACGTGCCGCAGGTAATGCATCGGGCGATGCTGGCGCTCGGCTGCGATCAGGTGATGATGGAACCGGTGCTGCGCAGGGCGGGGCTGAGCATCTCGACGCCTGGCATCTCGTACGCGTCGATCGACCATTCGATGTGGTGGTATCGCGACGTGGACATCAACCAGTGGCACCTGTACGTGCAGGATACGCCGACCGCCGCGCACGGGCGTGGACTGGGCGTGGCCAAGGTGTACACGCAGGACGGCGAGCTCGTCGCCGCGATGGCGCAGGAGGCCATGATCCGCGTGCCACAGCAGTGAGGCCACGGACGATGAGTGCGGCGGGTATTGAGGCTGGGGCTGAGACTGGTTCGGTGCCGGGAATTGCGGCTGCGGCCGGTATCCCGGTTGCGGCTGGTACTGAGGCTGAGGCTGATAATGAGGCTGGACCGTCATTGGTGTGCCATTTTGAACTGCCGGACCGGTCTGGGCAGCCGGGCCAGACACCGGTACGGCATTCTCGACCTTGGTTCCACATTTCGCGCAGAATTTAGCGCCTGCTTCAAGTGCACTGCCCACAGTGCATGCAGAACTTCATGCTTTTCCCTCTCGGATACGGCCCATCACAGAATGTGCGTTCCGATCAGCGGAACCGCGGATTCCATGCTCTCTCCATGGCGATCCTATTCCTGCACCTGCGAAACCCCCGTTTATCGCGGACGGGGGTGTTCACCTATTGAAGGGGCACGGAGATTGCCGGTGATCAGAGTGCGGGATCCGTGGTCCTGATTGGCACCGGACCACCCTCAGCCGCTACGCGGCACCTCCCGCCAGCGGGAAGGGGCTTAGTGGCGGGTTTTGGCGGTGGCGGAGGCGATGCCGCGGCGGCGTTTGGCGGCCTTCATCTTGGGGTTCTCCGGGCCCTCCATGGGCGGCAGCTGGCACAGCCATTCGCCGACGATACCGATCACCATGTCCGCCAGGCATATCACAGCGGCGACGGCGCATTGCGTCACGGCCGTCGCATAGTAATCCGCCTCGATATGATCGAGTACCAGCAGAATCTGCCCGACATACCAGCCGGCCAGCGCAGCGCCGGTCAGCCCCAGCGCCTTCGACAGCATAAGCGTGTACACGGCCTTGGTCGGGTCGAGCGGCTTGAGTCGGGCCCGCTTCTGCGGATCGGTGGTGGCGTACTGATGCACCTGCAGCGCCATCACCAGCACGACAATGCCCAGCAACAGGAGCACCACGGACACGAACCATGGCGCCCCCAACAACGAAAGCCCCGAGGACTCACTGACCTGCACAAGCAGACAGCCCGCGATCAGACCGAGCAGCAGCGCGACGACATACTGCCACCATGGGGTGCGACGTATCTTCATTCCGTACTCCCTACGATCCAAGTGTCGGACAGCAGTCCCACACGGTCGGCGTCGGGTGCCATGGCCAGCAGATACGACACCGGGTCGCCGCCGAGCCGCGCCTGCGGGTCCATGTCCATCCACGGTGCGAGCACCGAAGCATGGGTGCGGGCTGACGGCCACGGCACCCGGCAGTCCGGCTCATCGCAGACCGTTCCCGGCATATCCACCAGATCGAGGTCGACATCCCCGTTCAACGACTCCTCGACGGAACCGAGCGTGGCAATCAGCGCCTTCGCGTCCATCCGGCACGTCATTTGCATGACAGCCGACATGGCATCCGACCCATGCAGATGGCTCACATGATACAGCGGCGAGATGCCCTCGACCTGATCACCGGGAATGCCCTCCAATGCGACAATCGCCGTGCGGAACAGGGTTTCGGCCTCGTTACTGCGGCTGTCCATCGAGATGACGGCCGTGTGCATGGCCGGTTGAACGGTAGCGGTATCGCCGTCGCCCGGTTTCCGCGCCGAACCGTCGACGGTTCCATCGAATTGCGGTATGTCGGCTGCGCTGCCGGACGGATGCACCGGGGCATCGTCGGCCATGCCGGTCATCCAACTGTCGTCGATGCGATGTACGTCCTCGCGGTCACCGGCCTCGTGCAGCAAATCGGCAATCTCTCCCCCGTGCGGGCCCGCGAGCCGGGCGGCCGGATCAAGAGCCAGCCACGGTGCCAAAACGAACGCCCGCTGCCACGCACGCGGATGCGGCAAAGTCACATTCGGGTCCTCGCTGACGAGGCCATCGACATCGATGATGTCAAGATCCAGTGTGCGCGACGCCCAATGTTGTTCCCGCGTGCGTCCATGAGCAACTTCGATATGCTGCAGGCGGCCAAGCAGACTCGCCGCGTCCAGCTCGGTCGTGACCTCGATGACAGCGTTGAGAAAATCCGGGGTACCATCCGGCATGCCCCATGCGGCGGTGCGGTACAACGGCGATATCCCAGTCACCTGTGTGCCTTCAAGGCCGTCGATATCCGCGATCGCGGACCGCATCGACGCCGCGACGTCGCCCTTGTTGCCGCCGAGTGCGATCACGGCGTGGTGCATGGGCGTGACACGGCCTTCATCAGCTCGACCAGTTTTGCCGTCCGTATTCCGTCCGCTCCGCCATCGCTCGATGGTGACGCTCACGTCGGCGAACGGCACGGTGATCGGAGCTTTGGGCTTATGCACGGTGACGGTTACGCCTTGGACTGCGGGATGGTCGGCTATCACGGCGTCAGCGATGAGAGCCGCCAGCCGCTCAATCAAGTCGACATGCTCGCCTTCGATGACGGATACGATCCGTTTGGCGACGCGCCCGTAATCAACCGTGTCATGCAGGTCATCGCTGGAACCGGCACGTGACAGGTCGAGATGCAGCACGGCATCGACGATGAAGGGCTGCGCGCGCTGGTGCTCGTAGTCCAGCACGCCGTGCGTGCCCATGCCTTGAACGCCGGTGAGGCGAATCGTGTCCACGGTTGCGTCCTTTCGTTTAGGTTGGTGGTGGGTGACCACCCCAGTCAGCTTCGCCGACGGCCCTCCGGCTGAGGGAGAAGGGTTAGTTTTGGTATTGTCGCCAGAGGGAGCCGATTGTCAGGGCGGCGCGGCTGCGGCGCACGTCATGCACGCGGACCGCCCAGGCGCCGTGTTCCGCGCACAGGGCCGACAATGCGGCGGTGGCATTGTCACGGTCGTCCATCGTCGGCTCGCCGATGCCGGCATCGTTCAACGCCGCCGAAACGAACCGCTTTCGGGAGGCTCCGATCAGCACCGGATATCCCGACCGCTTGAACAGATCCAGTCCGACGAGCAGCGGCAGATTATGCTCGATGCCGGGCTTGGAGAATCCCAGACCAGGGTCGATGATGACCCGCTCCGGGGCGACACCGGCCTTGAGCACCGCATCAACCTGAGACATCAGCTCGTCATACACGTCCTTGAGCACGTCGTGTTCGTAGTGCGAGGTGTCGGCGTCCGGCGCGGCGCCGCCTTTCGACCCGGCCAGCCAGCCACGCCAATGCTGTACGATGTACAGGCAGTCATGGTCGGCCACCACGTGCGGCAGATCTCGGTCCAGTCGTCCGCCGGACACGTCGTTGATGATCTGCGCGCCCTCATTCAACGCGGCCTGCGCCACGGCAGAGCGTGTGGTGTCGATGGAGACGACCGCTCCGTGGGCGATCAGCGCCTTCGCGGCACCGGTCACACGGTCGAGCTCGTCCTTCTCGCTGACGCGCTTGGCGCCGGGGCGCGTCGATTCCGCGCCGATGTCGAGGATGTCGGCTCCCGCATGCAGCATGTCGTCGCCGTGGTCGCGGGCCTTGCCCGGATCCAGCCACAGGCCACCATCCGAAAACGAGTCCTCGGTGATGTTGAGCACACCCATCAGCAGTGTGCAGTCGGTATCATGCAACCGCTGCAGTTCAGTCATGAATTCTCCTATCCGTCAATCGCCGAAACGGCGGCGATGCCGACCAGTCATGGCGATGAGCCGGATCAGTGCTTGGCCATGATCAGACTCATCGCCTCGGCACGGGTGGCCGGGGTGCGCATCACGCCGCGGACCGCCGATGTGATGGTTCGCGACGCGGGCTTGTTCACGCCCCGCATCGCCATGCACATGTGCTCGCATTCGGTCACGACGATGACGCCCTTGGCGTCCGCGTATTCCATCAGCGCGTCCGCGACCTGCTGGGTGATGCGTTCCTGCACCTGCGGGCGACGCGCGTACAGCTCCACCAGTCGGGCGAGCTTGCTCAATCCGACGACCTGCCCGTTGGACGGGATGTAGCCGACATGCGCGACGCCGTGGAACGGAAGCAGATGATGCTCGCACACCGAGAACAGCTCGATGTCGCGCACCAGCACCATTTCATCGGTCTCGACCGGGAAACGCTTAGACAGCACCTCCTGCGGGCTGCGTCCGAGCCCTGAGAAAATCTCCTCGCAGGCACGTGCGATACGGTCAGGCGTCTCCAGCAGACCCTCGCGATCGGGATTCTCGCCGATCGAAGTCAGGAACAGCCGTACGGCCTTGCGCACGCCCTCTTCGTCAATCGCCATATATCCTCCAGCTTCCCTCACCACTTATATAGTCGTCATGCCCGCCGAACCGGGGCAGGCACACCGTTTGCCGTCAAACGGCAAACGCCCGTGCGCCCGGCGAGCCCCTTTGCGGGACCGTCGGGCGCACGGGCACGAAATCACCGCTCCCCCGGCTTCATGCCGACGGAACGTTTGAGCGACTCCGGAATCTCCACCGGAGGCTTGTCGGAATCGGGACGGCGCTGGTCAGACAGCCACACCGGACGTTCCGGAGCCTTCCTGATGTTCGCGAAGATCGCGGCCAGTTCCTTCTCATTCAGCGTCTCCTTGACGAGCAGCTGGCGAACCAGCTCATCGAGCACATCGCGGTTGTCGTTGATGATGTTCCATGCCTCGGTGTGCGCGGTCTCGACAAGGCCGAGCACCTCCTCGTCGATGACCTCGGCGGTGCGCTCGGAGTACTTGTGCGGCGCAAGACCATCGAAATCGGCGCTCTGGTCGTCGGTGTCGGCCCACTTGATGGCGCCGAGCTTCGAGGAGAAGCCATATTCCACGACCATGGTGCGGGCGATCTTCGTCGCCTTCTCGATGTCGTTCGACGCGCCCGTGGTCGGATCGTGGAACACGACCTCCTCCGCGGTGCGTCCGCCCATCGCGTACGCCATCTGGTCGAGCAGCTCGTTGCGCGACTGCGAGTAACGGTCGGTGGTCGGCATGACCGCGGTGTAGCCGAGCGCACGGCCACGCGGCAGAATCGTCACCTTGGTCACCGGATCGGTGTTGTGCAGTGCGGCGGCGACCAGTGCATGGCCGCCCTCGTGGTATGCGGTGTTGCGCAACTCATTGAGGGCCATGCCCTTCGACTGACGCTTCGGGCCGGCCTGGACGCGGTCGATGGCCTCGTCGATGGCACGGTTGTCGATCAGCTGGGCGCCGGCACGGGCGCACAGCAGCGCGGCCTCGTTGAGCACGTTGGCCAGATCGGCGCCGGTGAAGCCCGGCGTGCGCACGGCGACCATGTGCAGATCGACGTCCGGCACGAACGGCTTGCCTTTGGCATGCACCTTGAGGATGGCCTCGCGGCCTTCGAGGTCCGGCGCCTCCACCGACACCTGACGGTCGAAGCGGCCGGGGCGCAGCAATGCCGGGTCGAGCACGTCGGGGCGATTGGTCGCGGCGATGATGATCAGGTTGGTGTCGCTGTCGAAGCCATCCATCTCGACGAGCAGCTGGTTCAGCGTCTGCTCGCGCTCGTCGTGACCACCACTCATGCCGGAACCACGCTTGCGTCCGACGGCGTCGATCTCGTCGATGAAGATGATGGCCGGGGCGTTTTTCTTCGCCTCATCGAACAGGTCACGGACGCGGGAGGCGCCAAGGCCGACGAACATCTCGACGAAGTCGGAGCCCGCCATCGCATAGAACGGCACACCCGCCTCGCCTGCGATCGCACGGGCGAGCAGCGTCTTACCGGTTCCGGGAGGACCGTACAGCAGCACGCCGCGCGGGATGCGGGCGCCCAGGGCCTTGTACTTCGACGGATCCTTGAGAAAGTCCTTGATCTCCTCGACCTCCTGCACGGCGGAGTCCTCGCCAGCCACATCGGAGAACTTGGTGGACGGCGTCTGGCCTTCGAGCAGCTTGCCGTTGTTCTTCTTGCCGCCCATGCCGAACATGCCGGACGCGCCGCCCATGCGGCTCATCAGGAACCAGAACACGGCGATCATGATGATGAACGGCAATATCGAGCTGATCAGGTAGCTGACCATGCTGGTCTGCTGCATGTTAGAGGTCCACCCCTTGGAGGGGTCGGCCTTCTCGACCGCCTGCACGACCTGCGCGCCCTGCGCGAACGTGTAGTAGAACTGCACCTTCTTGCCGTAGTTGTGCGGCTTGTTCGTGTCCGGATCGGTCTTCGTGAAGTTGCTCTTCAGCTCAAGCTGCACCAGCTGCTTGTTGTCGATGATCTTGGCGTACGCGACGTTCTCGGTCTTGAGCAGGGCGAAGCCGTCCTTGGTGTCGATGGTCTGCGTGCCGGCGCCGGCGAACAGCTGGAAGCCGGCGACCGCCATGACCACCAGCAGCACGCCCCACAGCCACGGGGACTTCCAGAACGGCTGCGGGCCGCCTGAGTTGTTTCCCTTCTGGTTGCCGTTGGGGTCGTTGGACGAATTGCGTTTGAATGGGTTGCCGTTGCCGCGGTTGCCATTGCCACTCGGCGGCATCTGCTGAGGGCCTTGAGGATAGCTCATACCTGATTATTCTCCTTGATACACTTCGGGCTTCAACACGGCGATGGAGTCAAGATTGCGGAATCGCTCGTCATAGTCCAGGCCGAACCCGACCACGAACTCATCGGGAATCTCATAGCCGCGATACCGCACGTCGACGTCCACTTCGCGGCGCGACGGCTTCTCCAGCAGCGCGAATATCTCCACCGACGCCGCGCCGCGGCGCTTGAGTTCCTCGACGAGCCATGCCAAGGTACGCCCTGAATCAACGATATCCTCGACGATAAGAATGTGCCGACCGCGGACATCGCAGGACAGGTCCTGCCGTATGGCGATCGTCCCGCTCGATTCGGTGCCCGACCCGTAGCTCGAAAGACTCATGAAATCCATCTGCACGGGAATGCTCAGCGCCTGCGAGAACGCGGCGATGGTGTTCACGGCACCCTTGAGCACCGCGACTAGCAGCAGGTCACGCCCCTGATAGTCCTTGCTTACCTGCGCCGCCACCTCGTGTATCTTGCTTGCGATCTGAGCCTTGGTGATCAGCTCATGGTCGATCTCGTCTTGAACATCAGCGATTTGCATGGAGACCATCTTGGCACACGCGAATGACGTGTTTCCGACGAAATGCTGAATGACCGCTGGGAAGTGCCACGGCACCCTGACCGTGCCACTGCGAGATCAGCCGGTCGACGGCGTCGACGTGATGAAACCCGGCCTCGATGCCGACCGCCGCGAGCGCGTGCGCGATCACGCGCAATCTGATCGCCCGCGGCTCCCGCGCCAACGCTTTCGCGTCGATCCGCAACAGCTCGCAGTCTCCGTCGACGCTCCCGCACGAATCCCCGGCGAACGTCACCGCGTGCGCCGCAACCGATTCCGCGATACCGTCGAGATACGACTTCTCGATGGATGCGAGTTCGGCACCGTCACAGAACCTGCTCACGATATCGCCGCCGGCGAACACGTTCAGATAGGGAATCAGCGTGTGGCGGACGCGCGAGCGCAGCGGGAAATCGTCCGGCAACGGTTCGTCCGCAGCCATATGGTCGCCGTTGGTCGGGTCATCCCACCATGTGATCCCGAGGTCCTCGCAGATGCCGGTCGTGTCCGCGCGGGTCAGACGCAGGAACGGGCGGGCGAACCGCACGCCGTCACGCTCGACGATCCGCGGCATCCCCGCGAGCGCATCCAGTCCGGAGGACCGCAGCACATCCATCAGCACGGTTTCGGCCTGGTCGTCGCCGGTGTGGGCGAGCAGCACGCATGCGGCCGACTCCCGTCGGGCCGTATCGGCCAGCGCACGGTATCGCGCGTCGCGGGCCGCGGCCTCGACGCCGTGACCGTCCCCCGACACTTCGACCGGCACCACCGTGACCGGGGCGAGCCCCAGCCCGCAGCATCGCCGTGCCGCCGACTGAGCCACCTCATCCGAATGCTCCTGCAGCCGATGATCGACCACGACGGCCCCGCATCTGATGCCCCACGACGCGCACACGATGCCGGCCACCGCCGCCAACGCCATCGAATCGCGACCGCCCGAGCAGGCCACCAGCACCAGCGGGGCATCGGGCGCGGGGGTATGATCGCCGTGCTCGGCGAAGCGCGGATCCTGCCTAGGTAGTCCCAGATCGACCAGCATGGATCGCATCCGGCCGATCGCGGCACGCATCACAGCGGTATATGGCATGGGTCGAAACCTTTACAGCTTGGCCAGTTTGGCGGCCATCACGTTGATCGCCTCGATGGCCGACCACTGGTTCTCCGGGTCGTTGACGATCACGGCGAACGACAGCACGCCGCCCTTGACGCGGGACACGTTGCCGGCGAGCGAGGTCACGGCGTCGAGGCTGCCGGTCTTCACGCGGAACAGGCCGTTGTCCGGGCCGGTGACGATACGGTTCCTCGCCGTGCCGACCAGGCCGGGGATGGACAGTCCCTCCGCCGCCGCGGTAGCGATGCCGGCGGTGAGATTGCGCTCCTGCATCTCGATCAGCGTGGTCACGCTGACCTTCGATCCTGGCGTCAGACCGGAGCAGTCGGCCATCTGCAGGCCGGACGTGTCGATGCCCTGCTCGGCGAGCGTGTCGGCGACGGCCTGCGTGTCGGTCTTGATGCTGTTGCCGGCCTGACGCTTGAGCGCCGTCAGACGGCCGAATAGCTGGGCTAGCGTATTGTCGGAATGCCTCAGCATGAACGCCATGACCTCGTTAAGCGGCGCCGAGCTGACCGAGGCCAGCGCTGAAGTGCCGCTTGGCGCCGCGCCCGCGGTCGGCCCGGACATCACGGTGATGCCGTTGTCGGCGAGCCGCTTCGCGAAGGTCGTCGCCGCGTCCAGCGCAGGCTGCTGGGACAGCACCGGGTATTGGCTGGAATCGTCGGGATTGGCCGGCTTGACCATGTCGGTCCAGGTGCGTCCGCCGTCGACGGCCATCGTGGAGATCGCCGTATAGTACCGGTGCTCCGCGTTGTTTTCCGTGACGCCAGCCGGCGTACGATCCTGCCCGAACAGCGAATCGTCGTACAGCAGGTCGACCTGCGTGATGCCGCGCTGCTTCAACGCCTCGGCGGTGCGCTGCGCCAGCGTGCCCAGCCCGGCATGGCCGTTGATGTGCGAGGGATCGCTCTCCCCGTCCGACAGCAGCATGTCGCCCTCACCCTGCAGCACCACGGTCTTGCGGTTGTCGTCGCCCTGGATGAGATAGGTCTTGGTGTCGAGCGTGGAGCCCATGTCCAGCGTGGTCGCCGCCGCGAACGCGGTCAGTGTCTTCAGGGTCGATGCGGGCTGGCGGGGAATCGTGGCGTCATGCTCGGCTACGATGTTGCCCTTGCCGTCCGCGATGGCCAGCGAGAAGGATTTGCCCACGCCCTCGCTGGCGGAGAACTCGTCGAGGATGGTCTTCGCGGCCTGGGCGTCGACGGGCATGGACGCGTCGACGCCGGCGGCGACCGTGCCGCCCGTGAGCGCGTCCTGCGGGTCGGGAATCGCGACGCGGTCCACTCCCCGCAACGTCAGGATGCCGGGTGCCACGTCATAGATGTCAGCCACGAAATACCCCGCCATCACCGCAACGGCGACGACGGCGGACACCGCGACGGTGACGGTACGCCGCGTCATCGGCAGATGCCGAATCATATGATGTCGGGCCGCAGCCTTTGATGCCACGAGCGAACTCCTTAGACAGACGTTACATCATCGCCGCAAGGGCGCCGCCCGAACCGGCTCAGCGCTGCAGCGACGCGAACGAATCCAACGTCTGGACGACACGGATCGCGCGCGCATCCAACAGCTTACCGCCAATCCATGAACCGATGACCATGGCCGCCACGCCATTGGCGAGACCGACCGGCGCCATGACCCATAGCCAACCGCCCATATCGGCCACAACGAGCACGATCGCGACGAGAATCGTCGGCAGCATCGGAATCAGACAGCCGAAAAGCTGCACGAACGGGAACAATCCCTGGGCGACGGCACGGCCCTGCGGTGTGGAGAACGGCTTGTCCATCGACGGCACCGGATACATCAGCGAGCAGTTGGTGATCTCCGCGACGCCGATGCTGCTGAACGAGACACCCAACGCCAGACAGATGAACGTCACGCCCAGGAGCAGGCCGTCAGCCGTGCGCCAATCGCCGGTCAACACGAAGCAGGCCAGACCGAGCACCACCATATATATCACGTTGATGGACGCGAACACCCGCATGCGGGACCGACGGTCGTCCCAGCCGCGCACGCCGGCCAGCACCTCCATCGTGAAACCGCGGCCGTCGTATGCCAGGCCGTTGCCCTCGGTCATCTGCATCATCCATCCGCCCCAGATCAGACCCTGCCAGATCACGATCGTGATGCCACGCGACTGGAGCGCGAACAACGCCACGAACAGGACGGGCATCACGAACAGCAGGATCTGACGCGGGTCGCGGCGCAGATACGTCAGCAGACGGGCGGACATCGCGCCGGACGTGCTGTCCGGCATCCAGCCGAACGCGCCGATGCCGCGGACCTTCGCGGCACGCTCGGGCGCACCCGCGGTCACGCGGTCATGACGCAGGCACCAGACACAGCCGACGAAGCACACCACCCACGTGACGGCCAGGATCGCCAGACGAGCCACGAACAGGAGCGGGTTACCGGTCAATAGGTCGTACGGCAACTGGAACGCGGCTCCGAACGGGGTCCAGCTCAGAGCGTCGGCCACGCTCAGATCCGTCAATGACGGAAAATCATACAGACTGCCGGAATCGGCGGGGTTGTCGATGATGTTCGGCAGCTGGCACAGCACAATGAACACGATCATCGCGATGAGGTAGAACGCGTTCTTGCCACGTTTCGAGCGCACCAGCGTCGTCGATGCCGAAATGACCAGCTTGGCCAGCGACATCATCGTGATGATGGCCAGCGGGGCGGCGATGAGCTGCATGACGACCATGCCCACACTCATCCACCGGTATGCGAGGGACCACAGCATCAGTGCCAGCGTGCCACAGATCGCAGGCAGACCGCTCAGGCCGCCGAGCAGCATGCCGAGCTGCAGTTTCCGGTCGGGAATGCCGTACAGCGCGAACCGGTGCGGAGCCATGGTCGAGCCGTCGCCGACGAGCATCAACTGAATGAACAGGATGATGAAGCCGGCGAACGTCGACCCGTACATCACCGCGACGTGCAGCACCCCGTACATCCACCCCGCAGGGATGTGATGACCCGCCATATCGAATACGGGGCCGCCGAGGAACCACGCGAGAGCGCCGACTCCCACAAGGGCGCCGATGCCGAATACGATGCCGAGCACATAGCCGATGGTCTGCCACGTCGACTTGCGCAGGGTGGCAAGGGTGAGCGCCCAGCGCAGACGCACCATGGTCAAAGCGACTTCCATCATGACTCCTCGGGCGATGGGAACGGGGCGGTGGGCGCAAACGAGTCGGCAGGGGCGACGCCGTTCGCCGCGTATCCGCCGTCGAGCCACGACAGCTTGGCCGCGGCATGCCGGCCGCCGACCAGCTGCAGGAACCGCTCCTCAAGGTCCTCGCCGGCCGACACCTGCTCTATCGTGCCCGCCGCGCGGACCTGCCCGGCGTTGATGACGGCGACGTGCGTGCACATCTTCTCCACCAGCGACATCACGTGCGAGGAGATGATGACCGTGCCGCCGGTGGACGCGTACTCGGCGAGGATGTCCTTGAGGTTCGCGCTGGACACCGGGTCGACCGACTCGAACGGCTCATCAAGCACCAGGATGCGCGGGCTGTGAATCATCGCGGACGCCAGGCAGATCTTCTTGGTCATGCCCGCGGAATAATCGGACACCATCGTGTCCGCGGCGGAAACCAGATCGAAGGCGTTCAGCAGGTCGCCGGCGCGACTGTGCGCCACATCGCGCTTCATGCCGCGCAGCATGCCCGAATAGATCAGCAGCTGCATTCCGGTGAGCCGGTCGAATATCTGGTCGGGCTGCGGCATGACGCCGATCTCACGTTTGGCGGCGTTGACGTCCTGCCACACGTCCTGCCCGAGGATCATCGCGGTACCGGCGTCGGGGACCAGCAGGCCGGTCACCATGTTGAGCGTGGTCGTCTTGCCCGCGCCGTTCGGGCCGACGAGGCCGAAAAACGAGCCGACCGGGATGTCGAGGGACAGTCCGTTGACCGCAATCTTGCGGTCGAAGCGCTTGTACAGGCCGCGAATGGAGACCGCCGCGCGCGGGTCGGGCGGCGGCAGTGTCGCAACCGCGGGACGGGAGGGGACGGATGACGATGCCGTACGCGCGGGAAAACCGCCAATCTGCGGCTGATTGTCTATACTCATGACTCAAGCATAGACCATGCAGCTGTATAGACCAATCATCCCGCAGATCGATGACGGGCCGGCGGCAGCCAGCATCGGCCCGGCCGGCGGAGTCAGACATCGCTGCCGAACGCCGGTCGAAGCACGGCCCAAACCCGCTCAGCCCTTATGCACGATTGGCTTCCACTGAGCCTTGGAGAAGATGGCCTGGAACGAAATCGGCATGTAACTGAGCATGTAGATGGGGAAACTCAGCACATAGGCGAACAGCTCCTTGTTGGTGGCGCCGATGTGGTCGCGTTCCGCGACGATCGTCAATGCGGCCAGCGCCATCATCGTCACGACCGCCAGCACGATGTCAAAGGCCCATCCCGCAATCGCACTGAGCTGGCTCTGCCACGTCACGAATCCGAACGCCACGAACAGCAGTCCCAGTACGATGCGGATGACGCCCAGCACCGTGAACGGGCATAGCAGCAGGGTGAAATCGACGGATGAGAAATCACGCTCACGCACGGCCCGCTTGATCAGCGCCATGCCGTAATACCGGAACACCTGCAGGAATCCCTTGCTCCAGCGCAGTCGCTGACGCCAGCTCTGCTGGAACGTGACCGGCTGCTCGTCGTACAGCATGGCGGTGCCGCAGTATCCGATGCGGTCGCCGTGCAGGATGGAGTCCATCGTGAATTCCAGATCCTCGGTCAGCAGATGGAATTTCCATCCCCTGTTGCGCCGCATCACCTCGCGAGAAAACATGAATCCGGTGCCGCCCACATGGCAGCTGGAGCCGAGGATCATGCGCGAATTGTTCAGGAATCGCGACTCGCGGATGAACCACAGGGCCGAACCGGACGACACCCAGTTGTCGGCCAGGTTGACCGAATTGCGGTAGCTGGTCAGGATGCGGAAACCGGACTGGAAGGCCTTGTTCATCTCCTCGACGTAATGACGGTCGAGCCGGTTGTCGGCGTCGAACACGAAATAGGCATCGTAGTCGTCGGCCACACCCGAGTCAATCATGGTGCTCAGCAGGTACGACAGCGCGTATCCCTTGCCGATCAGCTCCGTGTCGTGGCGCTCGACGACATGGCATCCCATCTCGCGGACGACTTCGGCGGTGCGATCGGTGCAGTTGTCGGCCACCAGCCAGATATCGATCAGCTTGCTCGGATAGGTCTGGTTGTGCAGCGAGTCGATGAGGTTGCCGATGACGTTCTCCTCGTTGCGCGCGGAGATCAACACGGCGTAGCGCTTGTCCATCGGCGCGTCCGGGAAGTGCACCGGCTTGGAGAACAGAGACATGATGACGCAGATGGCCTGGTAGATGATGCCGACGCCGCCCACCACCATCATAAGCACGTCGATTACGGTCAGCAATGCCATTAGCGCCACCTGCTTCGCGGATTGTCGGTAGACCCGTCACCACGGCGTGGGCGGGCGGTCTTTGCGGGACGGTCGGCTGCCGGCTTCGCGGCGGTGCCGGATGATTCGCTGTCGGACGGTCTATCGGAGGAGGTCTTCGCGGCGCCGGGCTCTGCAGAGCCGTCGCTGCTACCATCATCGCCATGCGCCTGTGCGGTACCGTCACCGACTCCGCGCAATTTCACGGCGTTGCCCGACTTCGCCCCCTCGCGCACGCTGCGCGACAGCACGTCCTTCGGTATGGCAATCGTTTCGGAATCCTCGGTCTCGTTGGCCTCGTCAAGGTCATATATCTGGTCGCGCAGCGCACGTAGCTCGTCGCTGATCGGCACATGGGCGCTCGATCCTTTGGCGGCGCGCGGCATATGGTCGCTCATCGGCTTGATCACGCGCTCACTGAACGCCTCGGCGCCCTCCACGACCTTGGACTTCTTCCCCGGCATCGGATCGCTCATCAGCGGCGACTCCACCAGCGCATAGCGCTTCGTGTACACCTTGAAGATGGCCTGCATGCTCGCCGTGACCGGCAGTGCGAGGAACGCGCCCAGAGCGCCGAACAACGCGCCCATCACCAGTACGGCGAGGAACGCGACGCATGGGTTGAGGTCCATCGTGCGCTGCGAGACCTTCGGCGAGAGAATCAGGTTCTCGATCTGCTGGTACACGATGATGAACACCAGCACACCGACCCCGTACCACAGGCCATTCGACCCCCAGGCGAACAGCACCGGCAGCGCGCCGCCGATATACGTGCCGACCGTCGGCACGAACTGCGACACGATGCCGCAGAACAACGCCAGCGGCAGCCAATATGGCACGTGGATAATCTCCAGGAAAACGGCCGTGCAGGTGGCGTTGATGGCGGCCAGGATGGAGCGGGAGAACAGGAAGCCGGAAATCTGCTCCTGCACCACCGTCCAGCCGAGCAGGAAACGGCGCTGCGTGTTCGGTCCGAGCCACTGGCACAGGCTGCGGCGCATCTTCGGGCCCGCGGCCGAAATATAGTACGTCACCATCAAAACGGTCAGCAGATTCAACAGGAAGCTGAACACGCCCATCGTGGTGGTCAACGCCTGACCGGCGAAATCGGTGATCCACGACGTCTGCACGTTCTTGAATATCTCCATGCCGAGGTTCTCTATCTTCGGCATGTCGAACGACGTGTACTGCTTCACCGCGTCCACGATCTCCGTGTATATCGACGGAAGCCCCTTCACCATGGAGATCAGCTGCTGCACGAACATGTTGCCGAACAGCGTGAGCAAAGCCATGACGATCACGGCGAGGCCGATCAGGCTCACCGCCGACGCGAGGCCACGCTTCCAGCCGTGTCGCACCATCGAGACCACCAGCGGCTCGACCGCCAGCGCGATGAATATCGAGATGACGACATCCAGCACGATGGTCGATATCTTGCCCCACGATGTCCACACGAAAATCGCGGCGAACACCGCGATGACCGTGTACAACAGCGCGCGCCCCCACCAATCCGGCGGTCGACGCGAATCCCCTTTGGCGGGGAACACCGACGCCAAATCCAGTTTCTGATCATCCGTTTCACTCATGAGACCCTATTGTAGCCAGCGGGAGTGTACGCACAGGTGCTTATCCTGTAAGTATGCTCAACGTTTCGATTATCATCCCCGCGTGGAATGAGGAGGAGCGCATCGCCGACTGCCTGATGAACGCCACGCGCCAGACCGTCGCACCACATGAAGTGATCGTCGTCAACAACCGTTCCACGGACCGCACCTGCGACATCGTCGAACAGTTCCAGCGCGACCATCCCGAAGCTCCGGTCATCCTGCTGCAGCAGAACGAGGATCAAGGACTGATCCCGACCCGCAACTTCGGTCTGAACGCCGCAACCGGCGACGTGTTGGGACGCATCGACGCCGACTGCATGCTCAAACCCGACTGGGTGGAGGTCGTGTCCGGCATCTTCACCGAGGATCCGGACGCCATGGGCGCGACCGGACCGGTGGTGTATTACGACATGCCCGCGAAGGGTGCCGGGCTCGCCGGCGACGACCACATCCGCCGGCACACGTACCGGGCGGACAACGATCAGGTGCTGCTGTTCGGTTCGAACATGGCGATTCGCGCCTCAGCATGGCACGCCATCTCGGGCGAGGTCTGCCGCGACCCGGAGGACGTGATGCACGAGGACATCGACGTGTCGCTGCATCTGCTCAACCATGGTTTCAAGACGGTGTACTCACAGTGCATGATCTGCGGCATCTCCGCACGGCGCATGGACACGTCCTTCGCGTCGTTCCACCGGTACATGCAGCGGTTCAAGAACACATTCGCCGCACATCCCGATCATTGGCGCGAGCACCACACCGAGCGGCGCCTGTATGCGCTCTACCCGTGGCTGCACATGCTGTACCCGATTTATCAGCAGCATCTGGCCGCGAAGGACATCAACCCGGCCGAAAAGATCTGGTTCGACGAGCAGATCAAGCTCGTCAAGAGCCATTTCGACAATCCCGAGCAGGTGGACGCCGTCGAATGACGTTGAATGACGTCGGCTGACGCCAGCCGACAGATGATGGTGGGGTTCCAACACGGTATGTGCCGGAACCCCACCATCATCTGTTAGCCGTATCCGTTGCGGATTATCGCGGCTTTCTCCCGCTCACGGGGCCGGCCGGCGGATGGACGCGCCGCCGCGGACCGGTCCCGTGTCGCTCTATCACATCAGCGAGGTGTAGATCTTCAGGATGTCCTCTTCGGTGGCCTTGCGCGGGTTGCCCGGCGTGCACACGTCGTTGAAGGCGTCGTGGGCGAGCGGTGCCAAGTCGGCCTCGGTGGCACCCACCTCGGAAATCGTGGTCGGGTTCTTGAGATCCACGGTCAGCTGGTGGACGGCCTGCACGGCCTCCTCGCGCACCTTCTCAAGGTCGCCGGTGTAGGCGTCCTCGATACCGAACGCGTCGGCGATGTCACGGTACTTTTCGCCGGTGAAGTCCTTGTTGTATTCCATGACCGGGGCCAGCAGGATGCCGTTGGCCACGCCGTGGGCCACGCCGAGACGGCCGCCCAGCGGGTGGGCCATGCCGTGCACGAGGCCCAGGCCGACGTTGGAGTAGGCCATGCCGGTGATGTAGGAGGCGTAGGCCATCTGCTCGCCGGCCGGCACGTCGCCGTCGGCGGACTTGGCCAAGTTCTTGGCAATCATGCGGATGGTCTGCATGCTCAGGCAGTCAGACAGGCTCCATGCGCCCGGGGTGATGTAGCCCTCGATGGCGTGGGTCAGGGCGTCCAGGCCGGTGGCGACCTTCAGGCCGCGCGGCATCGTGTCGGTCAGGTCGGGGTCGACGAATGCGACGATCGGGATGTCGTGGGGGTCGACGGCTACGAACTTGCGCTTGTTGGCGGTATCGGTGACCACGTAGTTGATGGTGGTCTCAGAGGCGGTGCCGGCGGTGGTGGGCACGCCGAAGATCGGGACGGACGGGTTCTTGGTGTCGGCCACGCCCTCAAGGGACAGTACGTCGGCGAACTCCGGGTTGGCGGTGATGATGCCGATGCCCTTGCAGGTATCCTGCGGGGAGCCGCCGCCCAGGCCGATCAGGAAGTCGGCACCGGATTCGGCGAACTTCTTGACGCCGTCCTGGATGCATTCGACCGGCGGGTTCGGCTTGACGTTGTCGAACACCTCATACGGCAGGCCGGCCTCGTCCAGCACATCGGTGACCTTCTTGACAGTTCCGGTCTTCAGCAGGATCGGATCGGTTACGATGAACGCCTTGGTGAAGCCATGGGACTTCGCGACCGCCGGAATCTCCTTGATGGCTCCACGGCCAAAATACGCGGTCTGATTGAAGATCATGCGATATACCATGCTGGCTCTCCTTTGAATGACGCGCGGGCGTTGCGCTCGGCGTATCTGCTATGACGATTCCTATCGTACCTCGAAAACTGGAAACATGCTGGGAAGGTAACGCAAACACAGCAGAGAACAGTTGCGGTATAGCGCTGTAGCATACAATCGCCCCCGCGGCCTTACCCCTACGAAAAATCCCATTTGTCACCGCGTAAGTTTCTTCATCGCAAGTCCCACAAAGCAGTACACGCCGTACCACATTATGAGCTGCCCCGCATCCCGCCGCCCTCATTCATCTCGCCAAAGTCCCATCCGCACGGGCTGAAACGGGACTTCGCTCGGACTAGACACTCGGACGACACCCCCATCCGGCCAAAATCCCGTTTGGCGCGGCGCGGATGCGACCATACACGGATGACGTGGCCAGAATGCTCATGCTGGGGACGATGCAAAGAGGCGATTTCATGCCTGCGCATCAATCAGACGCCCGGCTGCGCTCCGCTCAGGAATGATGCACGGCACTCGTCACCTTGATGGCGGTCCATGCGCCGCGTACGGCCAGCAATGCAAGCCATGCGGCGAACAGCAGCGAGCCGACACGCGGCGAAATCAGCCCGGCGATCAACGTGCCCAACGGCGCCGTCTGACATTTCCGCCCGCGCCACGCTTGCTCTTGCCTTCTTCAATCATGCTCACGGGTTTACTCTAGCGCGGGTAACGCCTTCAACCAGCACCGGGTGCAAATTACGGGTTGAAATCGCCGTTCTGGGCAATTCCCCGTGCCAAATCGCCGTTTTAAGGTCCAGAAACGGCGATTTGGCACGGGGAATCACGGATTGCGGCGATTTCAACCCGTAATTTCGGGAAGAGTGAGGGAGGGGGAAGAGACCGGGAGGAGGGAGGGTGCTGGGGGCATGCAGGACCGAGACGCATGCTGACCCTAGCCCACGCAATCGGGTAAGACCCATGACCCGCAGCGACCCCGGCCGGACTTGAACCGGTGACCTCCGCCGTGACAGGGCGGCGCTCTAACCAACTGAGCTACGGGGCCATATGCTTGTTTGTAAGCAACGAGTAGATATATTACAGAGTTCTGGGCGATATGCAACTTCGGCGTGTCGCAGCGCCCGCAGAGCCTCCCAGACAGGCCCGAACACCACCGAGGATGAACGCGATTCCCAGTATTTCCAGCACTTCCCGCACCTACCCTATCAGCGCTGCCAACGGCATGATCGCGAGACTGGTGAAGGCGGAGTCGCCGTAATCCTTGTAGACACAATCGCCGTTGATGCAGTACGACCCGTTCCAGATTTCCGGATGATTCACCATGTATACCCCCACCGCGATCGCAAAAATGATGGTGATGATAACGATCACGATGGCAATCGCACTGATGACGATGCCCGCTATGGCGAACGCCTTGCCGCGCTCCTGCGTGCGGTTGATCTGCCGCAGGGCGATGATCGAGAGAATCAGTCCGGCCGGGCAGAACACGAACGACAGGACGAACCCGACAATCGACATCGTGTTCCATCGATCGTTCGGCGCATAGTACGCCGGCACGCCATAGGGGTTCGCGCCATACGGAGGATACGGAGGATACGGAGGATATTGCGCAGCGCCATAGGGAGCCCCGTACTGTGGCTGCTGGGCGCCATACCCCGGTGCTCCATAGCTGCCGGTCTGGCTGTGCTGAGGCTGGCCATACCCTGGCTGGCCCGAGTACCCGGCCTGACCATAATCCGGCCGGCCATATCCGGTCTGACCATACTCACCCTGACCATACGGCGGCACCTGACCATCCGCGGCACCGGCACCCGGAGCCCACGAACCATCGCCCGCCTGCTCATACCCGGCCTGCGTCGGCACCTGCCCGTCATTACCGTCAGTCGGCATGGCACTTGGCGTATTCGATGACATCTCAGGACTCCTTCGGTCGCTATCGTTCCCGCCGCCGCTCACCGCCCGGCGCTACGCCCAGTATATCCTGTCAACGCTTTCATCTCAACGCCAAGGCATCACAGCGCCATCCCCGAACCGGCGCAATACGATCGGACAGACCAGGGCCGACCGCACCGCCCCATCCGCAGACGAAGCGACGCGAACCGGCCCCGTATTCGGTCGAGTCATCATTCAGACGGCGGTACGTCCGGCCATAAGCCGACCGTCAACGCCCAGCAGCCCGACCGGCCACCCAGTCACCCGGCCACCCGTTCAGCCGACCTGCTTCCAGGTGGCGACGTCGATGTGGTGCTCGGGGTTGGCCTGCCACGCATCCCACGCGGACTTGACGATGTCCTCCACGTCGTACTTGGCGTGCCAGCCCAGCTCCTCGTTGATGCGCTTCGGAGAGCCGATCAGGTGTGGCGGGTCGCCTGCGCGACGGGCCATCACGGCCTCGGTGAACGGCAGGCCCGTGACCTTCTTGACCTCGTCGACGATCTGGCGCACGGAGGTGCCCTCGCCGGTACCCACATTGAAGGCGTCGTACTTGCGCTCGTCGCGGTCAAGGTACTTCAGCGCGGCGATGTGAGCGTCGGCCAGGTCGGAGACGTGAATGTAGTCGCGCACGCAGGTGCCGTCCGGGGTCGGGTAGTCGTCGCCGAAGATGGCCGGCGCCTTGCCCTTCTTCAGGCGGTCGAACAGCATCGGGATGAGATTGAGGATCGCGGGGTCCTCCAGCTCCACCGGACCGCATCCGGCCACGTTGAAGTAGCGCAGCGCGCAGAAGCGGATGCCGAACGGCTGCTCGCAGGCGCGGGCCATCCACTCGCCGAACAGCTTGGTCTGGCCGTAGGGGTTGATCGGCAGCATAGGGACGACGTCCTCGGGCACCACGTCGACCGGCGGCACGCCGTAGGTGGCGGCGGAGGACGAGAAGACGAGCTTCTTGGCGTTCTTGGACTGGGTCATGCCGGTGAGCACGTTGAGCATGCCGTTGATGTTCTGCTGGTAGTACCACAGCGGCTTCTCGACGGATTCGCCGACCTGCTTGCGCGCGGCGAAGTGGATGACGGAATCGACGTCTTCGGCGTCGAGGATCTCGGCGAGGCGGTCGCCGGCGCCCGGCGCGGCGATATCCATGCCATACAACCGCGCGCCTTCGATGCGGGCGGGCTTTCCGTAGCTCAGATCGTCGACGACGACAACGCGTTCGCCGGCTTGATGGAGCGCATGGACGACGTGGGCACCGATGTATCCGCACCCACCGGTAACGAGAACTGTCATGTCTGTCCTTTCGTGACCGCGAGCATAACCATCGGCATCCGCGACGACTGACCATAACCAATGGTTAACGATAGTTGAATGTTTGATTATGCTCGCTTTTGTTATTTTTCCGAACAGTTTTATCGTAGCACATGAACATAAGAGAACAAAATATGTTCATTGAAACATTACCGACATTCCAGACCATGCACAGATGACAGGCGAGACGGCCCATCGAAGCACGGCGGCCACGAAGGAGGTCAACGGCCCCGGGATAATATGGCACATACCACGACCGACCAGAAACGAGGAAACCGTGCCAGAGCAGATCGAACAGCCGACTTTCACCCCGCGTCCGGTACTGTCGTTCGTGCGGCGATCCGGCCGTCTGGACGCGCGGCTGCAACGCGCGTGGGACAACTACGCCGACACGTATCTGCTGGACATCAACGACGGCGAGGGGTCGCTGGACGTGCGCGACGACTTCACGCTCGACCACGACACCATCGCCGTGACCTGGGGCAACGCCAATCCGCTGATCGTCGAAATCGGCACCGGACAAGGCGAGAACATCGTCGCCGCCGCGGCCGCGCACCCCGACGTCAACTTCCTCGCGCTGGAGGTGTACGACCCCGGCGTCGCGCACACGCTGCTGCTCGCCGGCAAGCAGCGGCTCGGCAACCTTCGCATCGCGCAGGTGAACGCGCCCGAACTATTCGCCGCGACCGCCCCCGGCTCCATCGCCGAGGTCTGGACGTTCTTCCCCGACCCTTGGCCGAAGATGAAGCACCACAAGCGCCGCATCGTGCAGCCGCAGCTCGCGCAGTCCATCCACGGCGCGCTAGCCGACGGCGGGGCGTGGCGCATCGCGACCGACATCGAAGACTACGCCCTGCACGTGCACGAGGTGATGGACGGGCGCACGGACTTCCGCAACGCCGGCACGATCGCCGTCAGCCTGCCCACCGGGCACGTCGGCAAGGGCAACGCCGAGCTCGCCGACAACATGCCGCACGCCGATTTCACCGAATCGGAGCGATTCGACGACCGGGTGCTCACCAATTTCGAAAAGAAGGGACTCGCCGCGGGCCGGGTCATCCACGACCTCACCTATATCGCGGTGTGACGCCGATTACGGCGTGTCGCGGATTTGCATTATCGTCGCAGCTCACGTAATGTATATCGAGTTGTCAGCCCCCATCGTCTAACGGTTAGGACACCAGACTTTCAATCTGACAACGAGAGTTCGACTCTCTCTGGGGGTACTCACCAGCTCCGGGTTCCACGAGGTATCGTGGCTCGGAGTCTTTTGTTTCCAACGGTTTCAGGCCATCAGCTTGGCCTTCAGCTGCTCGAACAGGAAATCGCGCGGTGGTCGCTGCCACCAAAGATGCACCTAAGTTCCTCTCTCCCAGCATCTGACGCATGAGCGTGTCGTCCAGCAGGGACATCACGGGCACGCCGAAGTAGTCGGACAGCGCCGCGATGTCGGGGATGCTCCACGTGTTCTTGTTCTTCATCTTCGCGCTGACTCCGCCCCTGGTCATCTTCAGAGGCTCCGTGAGCGCCGTCTGGGACAGGCCGTGCGCGGTGAGGGACGTGGAGCCGAAGACAAATTGTCCCGGAATCTTGGACAGAAAGTCACCCAATAGACAAGTGATAAACAATTCTCCCCTCATCCCCTTCGGGGATGCTCCCCTCAACGCCGAATCAGCCTCCACGAAGCCGGTCGCTGATCCGAAGCCCGAACCCGTTCCGGCGACCATGGCCGATCGCAAGGCCGTCCACTCGCTGCTGATCGACAGGCCGTACGGTGAGATCGTCGCGACGATGGACTGGGCGTACCGATCTACGGGGCGGCGCTGCTGCGCACCTCGTTGTGTCAGGAACACATTGAAGGCGTCATCTCGCAGGAGGCATGCCCGGTATGCGCATACGACAAACGCAACCACGCCGCCCACGGCATCGCCGGACGGCGCAAGGCGAAAGCCGGCGCGCAGGCAGAGGCGGTGCGGCCATGAGCGGGGACGGGCAGCATCTTGAGGCGTGGAAGAAGGCCGGCGAATGCCGCGACTTCCCGCAACCATGGTCCGACTACCTGTGGTCACTGGAGTTCGAGCACCGTCCCGGCGACGCGAAGCCGTTCATCAGGCGCTTTGCGGCTGTTTGCTTATCTTGGTCGAAAACATCCTACCCAAAAAGCGCTCTTCTCTTACTCCCCCAACAACCAACGGAGAAACCCCACCCACGAGAACAGCAATAGCGCCCAATTATCTCACCTTCTATTTCCTTCAAATAAGAACGGCGGGCTCCTTTGACAAGGAGCCCGCCATAATCCTTTTATCAGCCGCCACCAACGCGGTATGCGGTGCAGATATCGGGATCATTGACTTCGGAAATCATGAACGCTTCATCCTGCATGATTCACCTCAGCTCGACCCTACTGCTTGTCGGCTTCCTCGGAGGCGAGTCGTCCTTCGAGCTGTTCGACGATGTGGGCGTGCATGTTCTCGTCGATCTTGACGGTCAGGAGGAAGACGACGAGGCTGGCGACGATGCCGGCGAGCGGCAGGTAGTAGGCGCAGGTCTTGAACGTGCGGATGTTCGCGGCGGTCATGTCGGCGGCGGTGGCGTTGCCGACCATTCCGGCGGCGACGACCACGAAGCCCACGATGCCGTTGGACAAGGCGCCAGCGATCTTGTCGAGCATCGGGCGCACGGAGAGGGTGACGGCCTCGTTGCGCTTGCCGGTCTTGAGCTGGCCGTATTCGA